>Ga0209198_1000862_pt1 | contig 25021 bp, 20 predicted proteins | sample COGITO_mtgs_1105_2_FD_184804 | JGI IMG/M metagenome (GOLD analysis project Ga0209198, IMG submission 184804) | Pelagic marine microbial communities from North Sea - COGITO_mtgs_110519 (SPAdes) (version 2) | ecosystem: Environmental > Aquatic > Marine > Epipelagic ...
TTTTTAATCTGACAAGTAAAAAAATATTTTTTTTTAATTCTTTTTCTAACCCTAAACAATGAACAGCTCTTGCCGAAAATTTCGGACTGCAAACATACAATGTTTTTTGAATTAAAAAGGAAATAAACTGTTTTTTTTTGAATTAAATAATCCTCAAAAAACAAAACCTATCCCTACTAACTAAACAACCTCTCAATGAACTAAACCAACCTATATAACCCGTTAGCGGCTGCAAATATACACCCCCTTTTTAATCCCACAACTTATTTCTTACTCTTTTTTAAATCTTTTTTTTTACACCTCCTAAAAGCATTGTTTTGAGTGTTTTACATACCGTGTTTTTTTGGGTTTTTCATTACCTTATAAAATCGAAGTAATAAATACATGAATTATTAAAATATTCTAGTACTGCTAAAGAAAAAAAAGCTTCTTATACGAACCTCTATAGAGAGGTGAAAAAAAAATAACCGAAGAACAACTATATATAAGGTAACACTCCTTTTGAATTTAAATTACAGTACCAAACTAGAAATTTCAAACATTGAAATCCTTCAAATAAAAATAGCTGTCCTCAAACTTTTTAGACTAAAAAATCCTAAAACAGTTTGTGGTGCCTGCATTTTTTAGCGATAAAAACAGGTTACCCAAAGTAATTGAGCATAAAAAAACACCACAGAAAGCCCAAATAAGCCATAAACAGACACGGAAGCACCTAGGAAGAATACGGATATTAATAAGTACCTATATATATTGTGTGAAAAATTGTTTTCTAATATCTTTGCGCCCATAAATAGGATAGATTAGATGATTAAAATTACTTTACCGGACGGAACTATTAAGGAGTTTACTAAAAATAGTACTCCAATGGATGTTGCAAAAAGCATTAGTGAAGGCTTTGCACGAAACGTAATATCTGCAAATTTTAACGACATAACAGTTGAAACCACGACTGCTTTAACCACCGATGGTTCATTAATTTTATATACGTTTAATGATGCTGGTGGTAAAAAAGCCTTTTGGCATTCTTCTGCTCATGTCTTAGCGGAGGCTATTTTGAGTTTTTATCCAAAAGCAAAACTAACGATTGGCCCTGCGATTGATGCTGGTTTTTATTATGATGTAGATTTAGGTGCTGATGTTATTTCTGATAAAGATTTTAAACAAATAGAAACTAAGTTTTTAGAGATTGCTCGTGGAAAACATGAGTTCTCGATACGATCTGTATCTAAAGCAGCTGCATTGTCATTATATAAAGAAGAAAATAATGAATATAAAGTTGAGCTAATTGAAAATTTAACGGATGGAGACATTACTTTTTGTGACCATAATAATTTTAGTGATCTATGTAGGGGAGGACATGTGCCGAATACTGGGATCATAAAAGCGATTAAAGTAATGAGTGTTGCAGGTGCTTACTGGCGTGGTAACGAAAAGAATAATCAATTAACCAGAGTTTACGGAATTAGTTTTCCAAAGCAAAAGTTACTGACTGAATATTTAGAGTTACTAGAAGAAGCAAAAAAACGGGATCATAGAAAACTTGGTAAGGAATTAGAATTATTCACTTTTTCTCAAAAGGTTGGTGCAGGTTTACCTTTATGGTTGCCAAAAGGTGCTGCTTTACGAGGACGTTTAGAAGATTTCTTAAAGAAGGCTCAAAAAAAAGCAGGATACGAAATGGTGATGACACCTCATATTGGACAGAAGGAATTGTATGTAACTTCTGGGCATTATGAAAAATATGGTGCAGATAGTTTTCAATCAATCAAGACGCCAAAAATGGAGGAGGAGTTTTTATTGAAACCAATGAACTGCCCACACCATTGTGAAGTATATAACTTCAAGCCTTATTCTTACAAAGATTTACCAAAACGTTTTGCAGAATTTGGTACGGTATATCGATATGAACAAAGTGGAGAATTACACGGGTTAACGCGTGTAAGAGGCTTTACACAAGATGATGCTCATATTTTTTGTACTCCAGCACAATTAGACCAAGAATTTAAGGATGTTATCGATTTAGTATTATATGTGTTTGGTTCTTTAGGTTTTGAAGACTTTACGGCACAAGTTTCTATAAGAGACAAAAGTAACCCAGATAAATATATAGGAGATACTGATACCTGGGAAATTGCAGAAAATGCAATTATAAGTGCAGCAACAGACAAAGGATTAGATTTTGTAATTGAAGAAGGGGAAGCGGCCTTTTATGGACCTAAATTAGACTTCATGGTAAAGGACGCTTTAGGCAGAAGTTGGCAACTTGGAACGATACAGGTTGACTATAATTTACCAAAACGCTTCGATTTAACCTATAAAGGAGCAGATAATCAATTGCACAGACCCGTCATGATTCACAGAGCTCCTTTTGGCTCAATGGAGCGGTTTATTGCAGTATTGCTGGAACACACGGGAGGTAATTTCCCACTTTGGCTGACTCCAGACCAAGTTATCTTATTGCCAATCAGTGATAAATATCAGAAATATTCAGAAAAAGTTTTAGAATCGTTAGAAAATTCCGAAATTCGCGCCCTCGTAGATCACCGAAGTGAAAAAACAGGTCGTAAAATACGAGATGCAGAAGTTAGCAAAATACCATTCATGGTGATTGTTGGTGAAAAGGAAGAACAAGACGGCACAATTTCTGTAAGGAAGCACGGCGAAGGAGATATTGGTACATTTACCATTGAAGAATTTATTTCTTTAATTAAAGCTGAAGAAAGTAAAACATTGAAGAAATTTTAATTAATTTTGAAATTCAATAAAAAAGAATAAAAAGGTTGGAAAACAACCATAAGTTAAACTTAAAATTCATAAGTCATAGCAATTCGTAGAAGCAGGTCGAGAAGACCGTTAAGAGTAATCAAAGAAGATCAACATAGAATTAATGAAAAAATAAAATATGTTGACGAAGTTCGTCTTGTGGGCGATAATATCGAAGTTGGTGTATATCCTTTAGAGAAAGCTAAAGAATTAGCCAATGAGCAGGAATTGGATTTGGTTGAAATATCACCAAAAGCAAAACCACCTGTTTGTAAAATTATTGATTACAAGAAATTCTTGTATGAGCAGAAGAAGCGAGAAAAGGCTTTAAAGTCAAAAGCAACAAAAGTGACTATTAAAGAGATTCGTTTTGGACCTCAGACTGACGAGCATGATTATGAATTCAAAAAGAAACATGCTTTAAAGTTCTTGCAAGAAGGAGCAAAACTAAAAGCGTTTGTGTTTTTTAAAGGACGTTCTATTATTTTTAAAGAACAGGGTCAAATTTTATTATTAAAATTAGCCCAAGAATTAGAAGAATATGGTAAAGTGGAGCAATTACCAAAATTAGAAGGTAAACGTATGATTATGTTTATTGCACCTAAAAAAGTAAAATAAATACCTTCCTAACCTTTCCAAATGGAAGGAATTAGTTTGGATTAAATATAAATTCTGCAAGGTTTTTTAACCCTGTAGGTTAACAATAATAAGCAAGTTAAAAACGAAGGAGAGATGCCTAAAATGAAAACAAAATCTAGCGCCAAGAAACGATTTAAAGTTACTGGAACTGGAAAAATCAAAAGAAAGCACGCGTTTAAAAGTCACATCTTAACAAAGAAGTCTAAAAAACGTAAATTAAAGTTAACTCATGATGGTTTGGTACACAAATTTGATGAGTCTAACATTAAGCAACAATTAAACTTAAAATAAGTTTAAAAGGGAATTTAATTATTAACCATGGAGTTAGGCAAAACAAAAAAAAGAGTTTTAGGTTATGAATTTTAAGTTATAAGTTGACGAACAACTAAAACCTTAAGACGAACAATTATAGAAACCGCCTACTACAAAAAACATTAAAATTATGCCAAGATCAGTAAATTCAGTAGCCTCAAGAAAAAGAAGAAAAAAAATATTGAAGGCAGCAAAAGGTTACTTTGGACGTAGAAAAAACGTTTATACAGTAGCAAAAAATGCGGTTGAAAAAGGTATGCTTTATGCATATAGAGACCGTAAAAACAATAAGAGAAACTTTCGTTCTTTATGGATTGTGCGTATCAACGCAGCAGCTCGTTTACACGGAATGTCTTACTCTCAGTTTATGGGAAAAGTAAAAGCGAATAACATCGAATTAAACCGTAAGGTTTTAGCAGATTTAGCGGTAAACAGCCCAGACGCTTTCAAGGCAGTTGTAGAGAAAATTAAATAAATAATAATACTTGCTTGTATTTAAAAACCCAAACATTTTTTGTTTGGGTTTTTTTATAATTTTACATTTCAAAAAAAAACAAAACAATGAAAAATTTATCCATCACACTATTTCTAACACTTACTTCCATATTCACTTTTTCTCAGGAAACAATTGAAAACACAAATTCTTTAGAAGGCCAGTTTGATGAAGTGTATAAAAAATCATCCAATTATAAAACTTATAAAGTCATCAGTAAAGAAAGTTTTGAACGCTTAAAACTAAATGTTTTAGATTCTCTTATGTCTTCAAAGAGAATAATTTCTGAAAAAAATAATTTAATAACCACACACAGAAACAAGATTAAAGAAACTAATACGCTTTTAACCAACACCAAATTAGAGTTAGAAAGGGCGCTAATCGAAGAAAACTCTATTTCTTTTTTTGGAATGAAATTAAGTAAAATGACATACAATTTATTACTTTGGACTATTATAGTGATGTTACTTTTTGGATTTTCTTTTTTTATTGTTAAATTTCTTAGAAGCAACGTACTGACAAAAAAAGCAAAAAGTACGTCAGAAGAAGTAGAACAAGAATTTGAACTTTACAGGAAAAAAACATTGGTAAGAGAACAAAAATTACGCAGACAACTTCAAGACGAAATTAACAAACAACGTAATGGATAATAAAAACATTAAATAGTGTGAAATATATTTTAAAAACAAATATAAATTTTGTAAGTTTAGTTTCTAAAAAATTACAATTTGAATATATTACACATAAGTGCCGAGTGCTATCCAGTTGCTAAAGTTGGTGGGTTAGCTGATGTTGTAGGGGCTTTACCAAAATACCAGCAAGCGTTAAATATAGACAGTAATGTTATAATGCCTTTTTACAACAATAAATTCAGCAATAACAATGAATTTAAAGAGGTTTATAAGAATACATTAATTCTTGGTAAGCAGGTACATGATTTTAGAATTTTACAATTAACGAACCATTCTTTAGGTTTTAATTTATTCTGTGTAGATGTTCCTAAATTGCTATACACAGATTATGTTTATTCTTTTGATGATACTGAGCGGTTTTTGGCGTTTCAAATTGCAACTTTAGACTGGCTGTTAACACTTGAAAACAAACCCGATTTAATTCATACTCATGATCATCATACGGGATTAATTCCTTTTATGATTTCTGAATCTTCTAAATATAAATCCTTAAAAACAACTCCCACTGTTTTAACCATACATAATGCACAATACCAAGGTTGGTTTTCTCATGATAAAATTTCATTAATTCCAGCTTTTAATACTAATAAAATAGGATTATTAGATTGGGATGGTGCTATAAACCCATTAGCATCGGCGATTAAATGTGCCTGGAAGGTAACCACTGTGTCTCCTTCTTATATGGAAGAATTAAAACAAAACGCAAATGGTTTAGAAAACTTACTAAAACATGAGGCTGCAAAATGCATTGGTATTTTAAATGGAATTGATTGGAATGTTTGGAATTCTGAAACAGACAATTACCTGATTAAAAACTATTCTAAAACGACACGAGTCGAGGGAAGAAAAGCAAATAAAAAATGGTTGTGTGAAAAATTTAATCTGGACAAAAACAAACCGCTTTTTGCTTTTATTGGTCGATTGGTTGGTGAAAAAGGAGCTGATTTATTTCCAGAAATTTTCAAAAAGGCATTAGAAGAAAATGATATTTCAATACTATTATTAGGCTCTGGAAATAAAGAGACCGAAGAAGAATTAAAAAAATTACTAGAAACTAAAAATTACAATGCCTATATTGGGTATGATGAAAGATTATCTCATATCATTTATGCTGGAGCAGATTTTTTACTAATGCCATCCAGAGTAGAGCCCTGTGGACTTAATCAAATGTATGCTTTAAGATATGGAACTGTACCTGTTGTAAATGCTATCGGTGGTTTAAAAGATACCGTTATTGATATTGAAAACAGGGGCTTTGGTATTTGTCACAATAAAGTCTCAGTAGCCGATGTAACAAATAGTATTCAAAGAGCTACTTCTTTTTACAAAAACACGAAAAAATTTCTAAACAATTCAAAAAAAATAATGACAATAGATCATTCTTGGGATAATTCTGCTCAAGAATATATAAATGTATACAAATCTTTAAAAAAATAAAATATGGACAGCAACAGTGTATTATCAATTATTTTAGGAGGAGGACAAGGTTCTCGTTTGTATCCTTTAACTGCAGATAGATCTAAGCCTGCAGTTCCAATTGCGGGTAAGTATCGGTTGGTAGATATTCCTATTTCAAACTGTATCAACTCGAACATAAAAAGAATGTATGTATTAACACAATTTAATTCTGCTTCTTTAAATAAACATATTAAAAACACCTATCACTTTAGTTTTTTTAGTGAAGCTTTTGTAGATGTATTGGCTGCAGAACAAACGATGCAGAGTAATAAATGGTTTCAAGGTACAGCAGATGCCGTAAGACAAAGTATGCATCACTTTCTACAAAACGACTTTGAATACGCTTTAATCCTTTCTGGAGATCAATTATATAACATGGATTTTCAGGACATGATTAAAAAACACAAAGAAAGTAATGCCGAAATATCTATTGCTACTTATCCTGTTGGAGCAAAAGATGCTACTGGTTTTGGTATCTTAAAAACGAATGATAAAAACACCATTACTTCATTTATAGAAAAACCTGCTGAAGCGCTTTTACCAGATTGGATTTCTAATGTAAGTGATGAGATGAAAAGTGAAGGTAGAAATTATTTAGCCTCTATGGGGATTTATATATTTAATAGAGACCTACTAATTCAATTAATGGACAACCCAGATACAATTGATTTTGGAAAAGAAATTATTCCACAATCTATTCATAATCATAAAACTGTAAGTTATCAATACCAAGGATACTGGACAGATATTGGAACGATAGAATCTTTCTTTGAAGCGAATCTAGGACTTACAGATGATATCCCTAAATTTAATCTTTATGATGAAAATAGAGTATATACAAGAGCTCGAATTTTACCAACTTCAAAAATATCAGGAACCCTTTTAAATAAGGCCGTTATTGCAGATGGATGTATTATAAATGCAGATAAAATTGAAAAAAGTGTTATTGGCATTCGTTCTAGAATTGGTAAAGAAACCATCGTAACAAACACCTATATGATGGGTAATGATTCTTATGAATCTTTAGAACAAATGAAAAACAAGAAAATTGAAAATTTATTAGGTATTGGAGATCGATGCCAAATAAACAATTGTATTATCGACAAAAATTGTAGGATTGGTGACGATGTTATTATTAAAGGAGGTACTGGTCTAAAAGATTTAGAAACAGATACCTATTTCATAAAAGATGATGTAGTTGTTATTAAAAAAGGAGCTGTAATACCAAAAGGTACCGTTATAAAATAACAACAAATTATGAAATACGAATTTTCATTATTAATGTGAAAATAATCTTAACCTTTCAATCTCTCAATAAAATCCATGTCTAAAGTCATCGTACATAGCCTGTTTTCAGAATTTGATATCAATCTTTTTAAAGCAGGAAAACATTATAAATTATATGAAAAATTCGGTTCGCATATTACATCTGTAAATGGTATAGAAGGTACCTATTTTGCAGTTTGGGCACCAAGTGCCAAAGAAGTTGCAGTTATTGGCGATTTTAATTTTTGGAACGATCAAGAACATCAACTTAATGTCCGTTGGGATGCTAGTGGAATTTGGGAAGGCTTTGTTCCACATGCTGGAAAAGGAAATAGCTACAAATACAAAATTAAAAGTGCTAACAACGATACTGTTGCTGAAAAAGCAGATCCGTATGCAAAAAGAGCAGAACATCCGCCAAAAACAGCTTCTATAATATGGGAAGACGACTATAGTTGGAAGGATAAAAAATGGATGAAATCGCGTAAAAAACATAATGCTTTAGATGCTCCCTATGCCGTATATGAAGTGCATTTAGGTTCTTGGAAAAAACACCTAGAAGAAAATAGGTTTTTAAGTTATGTTGAATTAGCAGACCAATTAGTCGCTTATGTAGAAGAAATGAATTTTACACATGTAGAGTTTATGCCAATTATGGAATACCCATATGACCCCAGTTGGGGCTATCAATTGACTGGTTACTTCGCTCCTACTTCACGCTTTGGATATCCCGATGAATTTAAATTTTTGGTAGACAAATTTCACGAAAAAGGAATTGGTGTTATTTTAGATTGGGTCCCTTCACATTTTCCATCAGATGCGCATGGTCTAGGTTTTTTTGATGGTTCTAATTTATACGAACATCCCGATCCAAGAAAAGGCTATCACCAAGATTGGAAGAGTCTTATTTTTAACTACGAAAGAAACGAAGTAAAATCTTTTTTAATTAGTAATGCTCTTTTTTGGCTAGACAAATATCATGCAGATGGTTTGCGTGTAGATGCCGTTGCTTCTATGTTATTTTTAGACTATTCTAGAGAAGAAGGAGAATGGGAACCTAATAAGTTTGGTGGAAATGAAAATTTAGATGCAATTGATTTTATCAAAGAAATGAATATTGCTGTCTATGAAAACTTTCCGGATGTGCAAACCATTGCAGAAGAATCTACTTCATTCCCTAAAGTTTCTAGTCCTGTCTTTTCTGGTGGATTAGGTTTTGGTATGAAATGGATGATGGGTTGGATGCATGATACTTTAGATTATTTTGCAAAAGAACCTATTTATAGAAAACACCATCAAAATGATTTGACTTTTAGTTTGAACTATGCATTTACAGAAAACTTTATGTTGCCACTGTCTCATGATGAAGTGGTGTATGGTAAAAAATCAATTATAGAGAAAATGCCAGGAGACGAATGGCAAAAGTTTGGAAATTTACGATTACTTTATAGCTTCATGTACACACACCCTGGAACAAAATTATTATTTCAAGGGGGTGAATTTGGACAAACAAGTGAATGGAATTTCGATGGAAGTTTGGATTGGCATTTATTAGATTATGAAGTACATAAAGGCGTACAAACCTTAGTAAAAGACTTAAATAAGTTATATCAAAAAGAACCTGCATTACATCAAAAACAGTTTTCAGCAGAAGGTTTTGAGTGGATAGATCATGGAGATCATGAAAACTCAGTGATGTCCTTCATCCGCAAAGGAGATTATGAAAAAGACAACGTAATTATCGTTTTAAATTTAACACCCATTCCGAGAGAAAACTATCGAATTGGAATACCTAAAGCAGGAACTTTAAAAGCGGTTTTTAATAGTGATGCTAAAATATATAACGGAACGGATAACTTTACCAATAAAAAGATTACATCAAACTCAAAAAAATGGAATGGTAGAAAAAATTCTATCGAACTAAATTTACCTCCCTTAGGAATGCTGGCATTTAAATACAAATAAGTAGAACCCCTCTTTGAATCAATTACCATATTAAGAAAATAAGGAAAGTTTGTTTCTTAAAATTCAAGAAAAAAGGAATAATCCTTAAGACTTTTTTAAAAAACATTATTTTTTTAAAAGAAATGGCATTGACTTAATTTTTAAATGTATAGGATTCTCTAAACACAAAAAATAGACGAATACGTTATCGTAAAAAAGGAGTATCTAATACTTTTTTTATGTAAACTTTTACGATTTTTGTAGCAGAAAAAAAACAACCAAAATTATGATTGTTAATACCGAACTAGAACAAAAAGGAAATTTATTTCCTTCAGAAATAATAGAATACAAGAAGGACGTAGATACCTTACATTTTTCCACAAAAAACAATGTTTCACTTCAAGTAACTGTTGTTAGAGATAGTGTTATACGTTTTAGATATAGTACAACAGGCAAGTTTGAAAATGATTTTTCTTATGGAATTACAAAACACGCCAGTAGAGGATATAGCTTTTTAAAGGTTACAGAAAACGAAACTCACTACATTATTACAACTTCAAAATTAATTTGTAAAGTTGAAAAACAAAGCTTGCAAGTAAGTTTATTTGATGCAGTAGACTTAAAGTTAATAAATGAAGATGAAATTGGTTTTCACTGGGAAGAAAGCTATGAATATGGTGGAGACATTGTGAAAATGAGTAAAGCTTGCCAAAAGGGAGAAAGTTTTTATGGTTTGGGAGATAAACCTGTTGATGTAAATTTAAAGGGCAAACGTTTTGAAAACTGGTCAACAGATTCTTACGCATTTGGTAAAGACACAGACCCAATCTACAAAGCAATTCCTTTTTACACAGCAATTCAAGATAATAAAGCTTACGGGGTTTTCTTTGACAATACCTTTAAAACACATTTCGATTTTGCGCAAGAAAGAAGAAATGTAACCAGTTTTTGGGCACAAGGCGGAGAAATGAATTACTACTTCATTTATGGACCACAAATGGAAGATGTTGTTAAAAACTACACAGATCTGACGGGTAAACCACATACTTTACCTCCATTATGGGCATTAGGTTTTCATCAATGTAAATGGAGTTATTATCCAGAAAGTAATGTAAAAGAAGTAACCAAAACCTTTAGAGATTTAAAAATTCCCTGCGACGCAATCTATCTAGATATTGATTATATGGATGGTTTTCGTTGTTTTACTTGGGATAAAAAATATTTTCCTGACCCAAAAAGAATGGTAAAGGAACTAGAAGAAGATGGCTTTAAGACCGTCGTGATTATAGATCCAGGAATTAAAATAGATTTAGAGTACGATGTTTTTAAAGAAGGATTGGATAAAGATTACTTCTGTAAACGTGCAGACGGGCCTTATATGAAAGGAAAAGTTTGGCCTGGAGAATGTTATTTTCCAGACTATACAAAACCAGAAGTTAGAGAATGGTGGTCTGGTTTGTTTAAAGAACTAATTGAAGATATTGGTGTAAAAGGTGTGTGGAATGATATGAATGAACCCGCTGTAATGGACGTTCCTAACAAATCTTTTCCAGATGATGTACGTCATGATTATGACGGAAATCCTTGTTCACATAGAAAAGCACATAATATTTATGGAACTCAAATGGCGCGTGCAACTTACCATGGTTTAAAGAAATATGCATATCCAAAAAGACCTTTTGTAATTACACGATCTGCTTATTCTGGCGCACAACGATATACTTCTACTTGGATGGGAGATAATGTTGCAACTTGGGAACATTTAGCAATTGCAAATAACCAAGCACAAAGAATGGCAATGTCTGGTTTTTCTTTTGCAGGATCAGATATTGGTGGATTTGCAGAACAACCCCAAGGAGAATTATTTACTAGATGGATTCAATTAGGCGTTTTTCACGCATTTTGTAGAGTACATTCCTCTGGAGATCATGGAGATCAAGAGCCTTGGGTTTTTGGTGAAGAGGTAACAGATATTGTAAGAAAATTTATAGAATTAAGATATCAGTTACTCCCTTATTTATATACTGCTTTTTGGAATCATATAAACGACGGAACACCCATCTTAAAATCGTTAGTTTTATATGATCAAGAAGATACTGCTACACATTACCGAAGTGATGAGTTTGTGTATGGAGAACAAATTTTAGTGTGTCCTATATTAGAAGCAAATGCGAAAGGCAGAAGAATGTACATTCCTAAAGGAACTTGGTATAATTTCTGGACAGATGAAGTTGTAGCAGGAGGTAAAGAAATTTGGGTAGCTGCCGATTTGGACAGCATGCCAATGTTTATTAAGGAAGGTGCTGTTATTCCTAAATATCCTGTTCAACAATATGTTGGTGAAAAGAATTTTGATAAAATTACTTTGGATGTATATTATAAGAAAGGAAAAGAATCTTCAAAATTATACGATGACGCTCACGATGGGTATGATTATAAAAAAGGGAGGTTTAGTTTACGTACTTTTAAATTAACAGGAAAAAAGAAAGAATTAATTATACAACAACACAAACGAGGAGACTTTAACGCTAGTTATAGCAAGTTTGATATTGTGTTTCATAATTTACCTTTTGAAATTAATTCAGTACAAATAGATAATGTAGAAATAGCTTTAGAAGAAGTTCAGCTTGGTAAAAATCAGTCAATTACTTTGAATAAAGAGTTTACAGAGTTGCATTTATTTGGAAAATAATACCATTTATGTCAAACTAAAAAATTTCAAAGTATAGTTCCGAGGGGTGTTTTATGAAATGCTACCCTCGACATTTAAAACATAAAGAATTTTATAAATACGAAACAGTACCAAAACCGCCTAACAGATATAAAAATCTGCTAGGCGATTTTTTATACGAACTTAATGATTAAAAAAAAGCCTCAAAAAAATTGAGGCTTTACTATTTATAAAATAAGAAGACTAAATTCCATCATTCAAACTCTTTAACTTTTCCGTATTTTCAGCCAACATTAATTCGTCGATAATTTTTTGGATATCACCATTCAAAATGTTTGGTAAATCATATAATGACAAGCCAATACGATGATCAGTAACACGTCCTTGCGCATAATTATACGTTCTAATCTTTGCACTTCTATCTCCAGAAGAAACCATCGATCCACGTTTCAGAGCATCTTCAGCATTTTTCTTAGCCAACTCCATGTCATATAGACGAGAACGCAATACTTTAAATGCTTTCTCTTTATTCTTATGTTGTGATTTTTGATCTTGACACTGCGCTACCAAACCAGTAGGAATGTGTGTTAAACGAACTGCAGAATAAGTTGTATTTACAGATTGACCTCCAGGACCTGAAGAACAGAAAAAATCTATTCGAACTTCTTTTGGGTTAATTTCAACATCAAATTCTTCTGCTTCAGGAAACACCATACAGGTGGCTGCAGAGGTATGTACACGCCCTTGTGTTTCTGTTTGTGGAACTCTTTGTACTCGATGTACACCCGCTTCAAACTTTAAAATTCCATAGACATCATTACCAGAAACTTCAAACTGAATTTCTTTAAAACCACCATTGGTTCCCTCTGAATAATCCACCGTAGCAACTTTCCAACCCTTACTTTCACAATATTTAGAATACATTCTAAACAAATCTCCAGCAAAAATACTCGCTTCATCTCCACCAGCTCCAGCACGTAATTCTACGACTGCATTTTTAGAATCTTCTGGGTCTTTGGGTATTAATAAGAATTTTATTTCTTCTTCTAATTGAGGGATTCGAACATTGGCTTCGTCTATTTCTAGCTTCGCCATTTCGTTCATCTCTGCATCAGAACCATCGGCAAGAATTTCTTTGGCTTCTTCAATGTTGTTTATTAAAATCTGATATTCATCTCCTTTTTTAACAACACTTCCTAAATCCTTATATTCTTTCATTAATTGCGCATAACGCTTCTGATCCATAATGATTTCTGGCTGAATAATTAAATCAGAAACCTCATCATAACGTTGCTTTACAATTCTTAATTTATCTAACATTTGTGACTCTTTTCTTGGATTGCGAATTTACAATTTTTATAGGTTTATTTGAAGAAAGCAGCCTTTTTTTATGAAATTACTACTTTTTACTAATTGTTTTTTTTGTCCTTTCTTGCAAAAAAAAAGAAAGACAATAGTCAAAAGCCTTTTTTTTTTATGCGAATAAAGTAACTTTTTCCTAAATTTTAAAAAAACCAATAGTGAATACTATAAGGAAACAAAAAATTACTTCTTGAAATAGAAGTTGGTAAAACATGATCGAACATCTGTCCCGATGATGAGAAACTAAAACTTTCTCATAATGCTATAAACGGAGTATTAGTTAGAGCTGTTTCAGATACAGAGCTATTAAAACTGACGATAATTTTGTTTTAATATTCAAAAACTCCAAACTCACTTTTAATTGTCAGTTTTTTTGTTGGTGAAGCTTCTACCCTACCCACAATTTTAGCAGCAACATTAAACAATTTTGAGATCGTTATAATATCCTCTGCTATTTCTGGAGAAACGTAAATTTCCATTCGATGTCCACAATTAAATACTTGGTACATTTCTTTCCAATCCGTTTTGGATTGTTCTTGTATTAGTTTAAATAATGGTGGAACTTCAAACATATTGTCTTTTACAATATGTAAGTTATCTACAAAGTGTAAGATTTTTGTTTGTGCTCCACCGGAACAATGAATCATTCCATGTACAGTCTCTGAATTAAATTTTGATAGTATTTCTTTAATAATTGGTGCATAGGTTCTTGTTGGCGATAACACCAACTTCCCTGCGTCAATAGGAGAATCTTCTACTTTGTCAGTCAGTTTTGTGTTTCCAGAATAGACTAAATCTTCAGGAACAGCAGCATCAAAGCTTTCTGGATATTTTTCTGCTAAATATTTATGAAAAACATCATGCCTTGCTGAAGTGAGTCCATTAGACCCCATTCCACCATTATATGCTGTTTCATAACTTGCTTGTCCGAAAGATTCTAAACCAACAATTACATCCCCTGCTTTAATGTTTGCATTGTCAACAACATCTGTACGTTTCATTCTTGCTGTTACCGTAGAATCTACGATAATTGTACGGACTAAATCGCCAACATCTGCGGTTTCTCCACCCGTAGAATGAATCGTCACTCCAAAACCTTTTAAGTCTTCAATTAATTCTTCTGTTCCATTTATAATTGCGGATAAAACTTCACCAGGAATTTTGCTTTTATTTCGTCCAATAGTAGAGGAGAGTAATATATTATCTGTTGCACCCACACACAATAAATCGTCAATATTCATTATTAAAGCATCTTGTGCAATGCCTTTCCAAACAGAAATATCTCCTGTTTCTTTCCAATACATATAAGCTAAAGAAGATTTTGTTCCTGCGCCATCAGCGTGCATTATTAAACAATAATCTTCATCATTTGTTAAATAATCTGGCACAATTTTACAAAATGCTTTTGGAAATAAACCTTTGTCTATATTCTTAATCGCATTGTGAACATCTTCTTTGGATGCAGAAACACCTCTTTGTGCGTATCTTTTAGAAACTTCTTGACTCATATTGTTGTATTGTGAGTTGCAAATTTAGTCTTTTGATTAAAAACAGAATGATTTTATTTCAAAAAAAACACCTCTATCAATACCTGGTCTTTTTATAAGAAAGACCTGACAAGTTTTAGATATATTTCAGGTATGAAAATCTAATTATTACTTTGTAAATAGCAATTCTCTATATTTTGTGAGTGGCCATAAATTGTCATCTACCATCGTTTCTAATTGATCGCAATGATATCTTATTTCTTCAAAAAATGGTTTTACTTTTTTACTGTAGTACACTGCAGATTTTAAACCCTCAAATTCATTTGCTTTCGTTTTTTCTACTTCCATTTCAATAACCAAGGCGTTAATTTGAGTAATATGATTCGAAATAATCATAATTAAATCGATCTGTTCTTTAGCGATATTTTTATAATCTCCTCCAAAAATTTCTTTTAAATTCTTCGTATTTTCTAGCAAAGTGTTTTGATAAATAACTGCTGTGGGTACCACATGATTTCTTGCGATATCTCCTAAAACACGGCCCTCAATTTGTATCTTTTTTGAATACGATTCTAAGCCAACGTCGTACCGCGCTTCTAACTCCATTTTACTCATAACTTGCATCTCTTCAAACAAATTAATTGCCTTGTCAGAAATTTTTACTTTTAGTGCTTCCGGAGTTGATTTATTATTACTTAAACCTCTTTTTTTCGCTTCTTCTCCCCATGCTTCTCCATACCCATCTCCCTCAAAACGAATGGCTTTAGAGTCTTTAATGTATTCTCTTAAGACATTAAAAACAGCTTCATCTTTTTTAAGTTTTTTCTCATTTACTAAAGCATCTACTTCTATTTTAAATTCCTTTAATTGTTTTGCTACGATAGTAATTAAAACAGTCATTGGTATTGCACAATTTGCCAAAGCACCAACGCCTCTAAATTCAAATTTATTTCCTGTAAAAGCAAAAGGTGAAGTTCTATTTTTATCTGTGTTGTCTAATAAAATTTCAGGAATTTTACCAATAATGTTCAATTTTAAATCTGTTTTTTCTTGAGGTGACAGCTTTCCTTTTGTCACATTTTCTAGTTCATCTAAAACAGCTGACAACTGACTTCCAATAAACACCGACATAATTGTTGGAGGCGCTTCGTTTGTTCCTAACCGATATTCATTACTAGCAGAAGCAACGGAAGCTCTTAATAATTCTTCGTAGGTGTGCACCGCTTTTATTGTATTGATAAAAAAGGTTAAAAATTGCAAGTTTTTCATTGGTGTTTTTCCAGGGCTCAACAAATTTGTCCCGTTGTTTGAGGATAGTGACCAATTGTTGTGTTTGCTAGATCCATTGATACCTGCAAATGGTTTTTCATGAAATAACACCTTAAATTTATGCCTACGAGAAACTTTCTGCATGACATCCATTAGCAATGAATTGTGATCTACTGCTAAATTTGCTTCTTCAAAAATTGGAGCCACCTCAAACTGGTTCGGTGCCACTTCGTTGTGCCTTGTTTTTACAGGTATTCCCAACAACATACATTCTTGCTCTAAATCTTGCATAAAGCTCATCGCTCTTGCAGGAATTGTTCCAAAATAATGATCTTCTAATTGTTGCCCTTTTGCAGGAGAATGTCCTAATAATGTTCTGCCAGTAAGTTGGATATCAGGTCTAGAAAGCGCCAAAGCATCATCAATTAAAAAAAATTCTTGTTCCCATCCTAGAGTGACACTTACTTTCGTTGCATTTTTATCAAAATATTTACAAACTGCAGTTGCATGAATATCCATTGCTTGCAAGGCTCTTAACAAGGGGGTTTTATTATCCAGTGCCTCCCCTGTATATGCTACAAAAATGGTAGGAATACAAAGCGTCGTTTCATAAATAAACGCTGGAGAAGTAGGATCCCAAGCGGTATAACCTCTTGCTTCGAAAGTATTTCTAATTCCTCCATGCGGAAAACTTGCTGCATCTGGCTGTTGTTGAACGAGTTGTTCTCCATCAAATTTCTCCATAGCTAAACTACCGTTGATAGATTCAAAAAAGGCATCGTGCTTTTCTGCCGTTGCACCCGTAAGTGGCTGAAACCAATGTGTATAATGGGTAGCCCCTTTGGACATTGCCCAATCTTTCATACTTACAGCAACTTGATCTGCAATTTTTCTATCAATTTTAGTTCCATGTTCAATTGCATCCATCACACTTTCATAAGCTGCACGCGTAAGATACTGTTGCATAGCATGTTTGTTAAAGACATTTTGCCCAAAAAGTGTTGATCTTTTTTCGTTCTGAAGCACTTTTATAGGACTTCTATGAAGTGTTTCTTGTAATGCATTGAATCTTATCCTTGACATATTACTAATATTATCTATTTATTTTTAATTTTAAACAAAGATACCCTTTCAAAATTAGGGATAAAATTATTTTTCAAACATTTTAGAAATTTTACCCCTCTTTTTTTTGATATGAAGGTAAATTATTTCATTTTTGTAAGACGAATATTACAATAAATAATTAGATATCATGGCAAAAATTAAATTAGAATACCTTTGGTTAGATGGTTACAAGCCAACTCAAAACTTAAGAAGTAAAACTAAAGTTGAAGAGCACGAAAACTTCCAAGGAACAGTTGAAGAATTAGGCCTTTGGTCTTTTGATGGTTCTTCTACAAAACAAGCTTCTGGAGGAGCGTCTGACTGTATTTTAAAGCCAGTTGCTATTTATCCAGATCCGTCTCGTATAAACGGATGGTTAGTGATGACTGAGGTTATGAACGCTGATGGAACACCGCATGAATCGAATGCGCGTGCAACTATCGAGGATGATGACAACGATTTCTGGTTCGGATTTGAACAAGAATACTTTATCATGGATACTGATACTGATTTACCATTAGGATTCCCAAGAGGTGGTTACCCAGCTCCACAAGGAATGTACTACTGTTCAGTTGGTGGAAAAAACACACACGGACGTGATTTCGTTGAAGAGCATGCAGATTTATGTATTGAAGCTGGATTGAACTTTGAAGGAATTAATCAAGAAGTTGCCTCAGGACAATGGGAATACCAATTATTCGCAAAAGGAGCTAAAAAAGCAGGAGATGAAATCTGGGTATCTAGATATTTATTAGATCGTTTAACTGAAGGTCGTGGAATGTACATCGAATACCACCCAAAACCATTAGGAAATACAGATTGGAATGGATCTGGAATGCACGCTAACTTCTCTAATACAATCTTAAGAACTTGTGGTTCTAAAGAAAAATATATTGAAATCTGTGAAGCTTTCCGTCCACTGGTAAAAGAACATATTGAAGTGTATGGTGAGCACAATGAACAACGTTTAACAGGTGATCACGAAACTGCATCTATCAACGATTTTTCTTGGGGAATTTCAGATAGAGGAGCCTCTATTCGTATTCCAATTATCGCTGTAGAAAAAGGATATAAGGGATGGTTAGAAGACCGTCGTCCATCTTCAAACGGAGACCCATACAAAATTGCTTCAAGAATTATTAAAACTGTAAAAACAGTTAAATAATCTTATCGCTTTTAACACAAAAAACGCTAACATTCACTTGTTAGCGTTTTTTTTATGTAAAAAAATTATAGGGTAGTTTTAAATACCAAATAAATAAAAAGACCATATCCTAAAAATAGAACAATACCTTTAAATCTATTTAAAACAAAGCGCTTAGGAATAAAGACGAGCGGTATTAAACTCGCTGCAAAACCAAGCATCCAAAAAATATCTCTCGCCAATATTTGAGGTTCAGTAACGGAGATTTCTTTAATAAGTGCTGTAATTCCTAGAACAGAACCAATATTAAAAATATTAGAGCCTATTAAATTTCCTAAAGAAATTGCTTTTTCACCTTTCATTGCTGCAATTATAGAAGCTGCTAATTCTGGTACGCTTGTACCAATAGCAATCATTGTGATTGAGATAACACCTTCACTAACTCCCAAATTTTCTGCAATGTCTTTTGCTCCACTCACTAAAAATTCTGAACCAAAATAAAGGGCAATACCTCCAATTAAGAACCCTAGCACTATTTTATGAGAAGCGATTGCTACCAAAGCATCTTCCTCTTCCTCCGAAGAAACTTCTTCTTTCCTAGCGTTTCTAATCAGTACCACTAAGAAAACAATCAACCCTACCAAAAGAAGAAAACCTTCCATTTGGGTTAAAACAGTATCATTCCATAAAAAATAATATAATACGACTGAAAAAAGCATCATTACAGGCCAATTCATCTTATAAAAATCTTTATAAACTACTATTGGACCAATGATCGCCGTTATCCCTAAAACAAGACCAATGTTCGCAATATTAGAACCAATAACATTGTTGATTGCTATTGCAGGAGAACCTTCTAAAGCGGCTTGTAAACTAACTAATAGTTCGGGGGCAGAAGTAGCAAAAGAAACGACTGTCATTCCAATAACCATTTTAGAAATATTGAATTTTAAAGAGAGTCCAATAGAGGATTTTACCAAAAATTCACCTCCTAAAACTAATAACAATAGTCCAGTTATTACATAAAAAATACTCATACATATTATTTTTCACGAAGATACATTTTTATCACTTTAAGAAGAAATGAAAACATCAAAAGACAAAAAAGTGAAGCGACTTATATTAAAACAAGACCTGCTTTAAGAATAGCGCAGTTTATTTTAGTAAATTTGACAGATAATTAACGACTAATGAAAAGACAAGTTTTTAAAATTCTAGCAAAAACGAACAAATTGATTTTACCTTCTTTTACGAAAAAAGGGTTGGATATTTCTAAAGCATCAAAATTTCAACTTGCTATTATTGGTTGGAGAGCTTTCATCACTTTAAAATCGCTTAATTAAAAACACCTATAATGACAGAAGATTACACAAAAGTTTTTACAGAAACGACACTGCTTGTTAAAAGGCTTCAGACTTTATTAAGTTTGGCTAAAATTCATTCTAGAATTAAGTCTGATAAAATACCCGCTTATGAAATTACCAACTATATCGATGAGCTATTTATTCTAAATAAAGACCTAGAACAAGCCCAACCAATTATAGAAGCTTTTAAACTAGAAATAAATTCATAAAAAAACACAATAGCCTTTCTATTTTAAAAAAATGCTATTATATTTGCAGCCGCTTAACGGCCATGTGGCGCAACTGAATAGCGCACTTGATTACGGCTCAAGAGGTTGCTGGTTTGAATCCAGCCATGGTCACAAAAACTCATCTTTTAAAAAGATGAGTTTTTTTTACAATACGCACTATAATCAAAAAGGACCTTGAATTAAAATCCAAGATCCTTTTCTCTAACCAAACTTAGTTTTAAAAAACTAACTACTACTTTCTTTTTCAGTCGCTAAACTTTTCCCATCGAAAAAACAATACTCACAATACCTCTTTTAAAAAATTAATCGAAGTAAAACTTGCTATTGCTTATTAAGCTATTACAAATAAACAACAAGATTTTGAATTATATAGATTTTTTCGACGAACTGCGTTTAACTGTCGGTGAAACTACCTATTTAATCGTTGAACTTAAATATGCCTATGCTTATTCCCTGTCAATAGCCCCAATAATTACAAACTTCGCACTTCATTTTTATATCTATGGAACTTACTATTTGGGAAAACTTACTCAATTTATGGGCCTGAGTAAGATCAATACTATTGGCATCAAACAAGCCAATAAAGTGATGCACTTGGCAGCGATGGCTTATCACTTTAAAAAATACGTGAAATTCACGAACAAAATTGCACAAACCAATAAGCAAAGGATTGCTTTTTACTTCTTTCAATTAAAAGAGCGTATACTACTCCAAATAAGCATTTTTAAGCGAAATGAAAACTTAGATTTTAAACTTATTTGAACATAAATTTTTGTTGAAAATTCGATTAAATTACCTTTTTTGAACTGATTTTAGACCTCTTGTGCAACGATTACCATTGTTACCCAATGTTTGCTTTTCTTTTGAGGTTTGTTTTGCAGTACAAATTTGGCTATTCCTCCACTAAGGTAGAGATAATTGAACCACCAACCTGATAAACCGTCTTTGTTTTTGAAAATCATTTGCTTTCGCAAGTTAAAAGATTGGTAGTGTTTCATTATTCCTAAATATGAATTTAAACTACTCAATAAGGCTTCTTGCTCTGCTTTTGTAGGTTTACGGTTTTGGACTACTTTGTTTTGCTTGGTTATGGCATTGTAAAAATTACCTTTGGTACGGTTGGCTATGTAAATACGGTTGGGTAAAATAACTGCTCCTATAAATTTAACACCCTTTTTGTAATGTTGTAAATGTATTTTCTTTGGATGTAGGGTTAGTTGCAGTTCATCTTGTAAAAAGGTTGAAAGTTTTGGAATGAGTGCTTTTAAATAAGCAAGACTTGGATGTACAATTACAAAATCATCTACATATCTGCCATAATATTTTTGTTTTAAGGTTGATTTGATGTAATGGTCTAAGGTATTCATATAAAAATTGGCAAATACTTGGCTGGTTAAATTACCAATAGGTAAACCACAATTTGGCGGACTATGAAACAAACTTTTGTTGTTGGGTAAATCGTTCCAATTGCTACGCTTACCTTTTATAATACAGTTTTGTGTAGGATTATTAAAAACGACTTGTTTGGTTAATTTCAGAATCAATTCTTTATCTGTGTTGTTATATTTGGTATTGATAAATACCTCTAACTTTTGCCACAAAATATTTTTATTGATATGCATAAAAAAGCCTTGAATATCGAGCTTTAGCACATAACAATCTTGGGTGTAGTTTTGAGAACATTTTTTGATAAATGTATCTGCTCTTTTTATCCCAAAATGAGTTCCTTTGTTTATTCTACAACCGTAACTGTTGTTTATAAATTCTTTTTCGAATAGAAGGTTGAGTTTATTTATGATAAGATGATGTACTATTCTATCTCTAAAATCGGCTGCAAATATTTCTCGTTTTACAGGTTTGTTTACAATAAAGGCAATTGACCTGCCTATTTGGTAAGTGCCCTTGTTTATTTCATTACAGAGTTGAATTAATTTACTTTCGTAATCTATTTCAAAAGCTATGGCATTGGCTGTATTACGTTTGTTGTGCCTGCAACTGTAATAGGCTTCAAATAGCTCTTTTAGCTCTATTTTAGCCCTTGTTTGTGATGCTTGCTCAAATAAAGATAGTTGTTGCAAAACAGTTAGAAAGTTATAATGTTAAAAGTATTAAAGTAAAAACTCCGTTAAACAATTTGCTTAACGGAGTTTGATGCTTTTTGAAGAAGCTCTGACGGCTCTCACTCTATAAGTATTGCCCTTACCGCCGTTGTAAGAGTTACCGTTGAAGAAACTGTAGTACCAAGCGTTACCACTACTGCCCTCAGTAGAACTCCAAGTAATGCAAATGAGTTTTGATGCTTGCTACGCACGTAACAGCATACGACTTAACTAATGATGAGTTTGAAAAGTAGAAAGTGAAAAGTTTGAAAGCCTTACAACTTTTTTACTTTAGAAACTTTCCAACTTTTAACTGTTTCATCAGTCCATTTGCCCTTTTTCAAAAAAAACATTGCTCACTCATTACCACCGTAGCAATAACAATTCTGGCATAAACTATTCTTAAATGCTACTATTTTTCCAAGCTGTAGCTTGCTTGCCTATAATATCCAACATTTTACTAATTTCTGCTAATTGCTTAATACTTATCAGTTTTAAATCTTTACACAAACGAATTTCTAATTTAAGAATTTCAAAATTGTCTAAAAACTCTTCTAGGTATTGTCGTTTTTCTTTACTACGGTTGGCTCTATAAATACTACGCACCAAATTGATACCATCTCGTTTCATATCTTGACCAAGCGTATATTTATATTCTCTACCAAAATTTGAAGTATGCTCAAAAACTAAGAGTATTAACTTATAGGTATCTATGTAAATGGGTAAAGTATGTGATAATGCCATATTTAGTAAAGATTTTTTTGAAATGGGCATTTTGCCCATTTCAAAAAAATAAAAATCGACTGCTACGCAGTTTAATAAAATAGTTAAAGGGATAAATAGTTAAAAAGCTCTGACGGCTCTCACTCTATAAGTACTGCTCTTAAGGCTGGTGTTTGAGTAACCGTTGGGGAAAAGGTAGTACCAAGCGATATTACTATGGTTCTCAGTAGAACTCCAATACCTTCCGTAAGTTGGTGCTACATTTTCAGGGTTTAATCCGTTAGTTGCTACATCTCCGTCATTTTCCAAAATTGTATTAATGTAAAAAGCTGAATTGTAAAGCAAGTTCAACTCCCAACCTGCAGGTAAGTACCAATCAGTTTGTGAACCACCAGTATAATTATCACACAATGTACCCGCTTTATTAGCTGTTGCATCTTGTGTTACCATAGCAGTCGTGTTAGCTGCGCCATCATAAAAAGACTGAGCTGTTGCACCAATTAAAGTAGATGTGTTTCCACTCCAAGCTACACCACTACCACCATCAAGGTCGTCTAAAGAAGCAATTAAACCGTTTGCTCCGTTGTTGTAAACGTAAAACACTATACCACCGCCAAATAGTTCGCCAACGTAATGTCCACTTGTACCACCTGTTGCGTTTACCACATAAGGGCTTGCTGTAGTACCACTACCTGTTACGGTTACGTTAGTACCTGCGGTAACTTGTGTTACTCCTGCAACATAACCAAGATTAGCAATATCAATAGAATCTAATTGTGTGTCTGTATCAACTGTATGAGTTAAATCGGATATTTGACTTTCTGTAATTATTATTCCTGTGCTCTTATCCCAAGCCGTGTAAACTGGGTCAGTTTCGGTATAATTTACAGTTCCTGTGATGCTTTCAGCAGTTTTTGCGTGTAAAGCATAAGGTACACTCATTAGTTGTGTTGTGCCTGTAATGGTGTAAGTTGTTCCGCCTGTTGGGTCGGTTTCTGTTTTTATAAAGTAAGTGTCGTTTGCCCAATCAATAGTGGTAAAATCTCCACTTACTACAGTTCCTGTTCCTATTTCCAAACTTACTAATCCGTTGGCGTTGGTTGTTGGTGTTTGCGTTTCTACGTAAACTGCTGTTCCTGTTGCGGTAGTTTGCAAAATACTTATTTGCATTCCTACGGCTTGGTTGGTAGTTAATTGGTTACTTGCATCTCTTACCACTGCTTGGTAACTCATTTTTTCGGGTGCTTGGGCAAATACGCTTGCAGTCATTAATAAGGCTGCTACTATTGTATATATTTTTTTCATTGTTTTATTGTTTTATGATTGTGTTCTCGATACATTTCAATGAAAAATTGAAACACTCGAACTGACAATCGGTTTAGTTTTTAATTACTTTAAATGTTTTAACTACTTGGTTGTTTTTTACTACGTTTAAGAAGTAAGTAGCAGTTGGTAGTGCTTCCATAGTAATAGAAGTAGTATTGGTAGTTACTTTTTTATTCTCAATTACTTTTCCTTGCATATCGAATAACTGATAATTTAAGTTAGCTGTTTCTTCAACTTTTAAGGTCAAATAATTAGTGGTAGGGTTAGGATAAACCGATAACTCTAAATTAATAGCTGTTTCGTTTACGCCTAGCGTTACAGAAATTTCAAAAGCCTGTTGTATGCCTTGTGCTACAGAACCATTTGTTCCTGTAGCAGTAGTGTAGAATACTTGCCCTACGATGTAACTGGCTGTTCCTCCTGTTCCTGTTGCCTCACCACCTGTGGCGGTTACTGCTTCTTGTGCTTGCAAGCCTCCCAATCCTAATAGGAGAAACGCAACACTTGTTATTGTCTTTTTGTGTTTCATATTTTTCTTTTTTTAATTATTTGGTATTATTATTATTATGCGATTTTTTTGTTGGTTTTGGTATGTTGGGTAACAACTGTATAAACACTATTGTTGATATATCGCTTATAGCTATAGCTCCCTTTAAAAAAATTAGAACACTCGAA
>Ga0209198_1000865_pt1 | contig 24981 bp, 25 predicted proteins | sample COGITO_mtgs_1105_2_FD_184804 | JGI IMG/M metagenome (GOLD analysis project Ga0209198, IMG submission 184804) | Pelagic marine microbial communities from North Sea - COGITO_mtgs_110519 (SPAdes) (version 2) | ecosystem: Environmental > Aquatic > Marine > Epipelagic ...
TCTCCATCAAGATTAAGCCTCAGGATACAAGATTAAGCCTCAGGATAATGGTTAACTAGTCTCAGCATTATTAATGCATTAACTGAACATCTGTTCATTTTGTGCATAAGCAGTCTAAGTTGTCTACCTTTGTGTTTCTGTCAGAAGAAACTAACTTGAGACGGGTAGGGCGGTTTCGTAGTTTCGCTCTATGACAAAACGCTCTCCATTCAGGTACTTCAATACGAGCCCAGAGATCATCCGCTTGGCTGTGATGCTGTACGTTCGGTTTCCACTTTCTCTTCGTAATTTGGAGGGTTGATTGAGAGCAGATCCTTTACGCCTCTGCTATAGGTCCTGAGACCCTCCAGAAAGCTAGGTGGTCAGACATCGGTTTGGGGTGGTTTGGACTGCGGCTTACAAGGTGAAGAAATAGTTTGCGGATGGGTTTGTTCTTCGGCAGTCTTAGGATGATACTTATCGAGGCCACATTTGTTTAGACCAACGTAGGTACAAGATAAGACTACTGGTTCAGTAAATTTGGAAGGAATAGAATAGAAATGCATATTTTGGTTATAAACTTTACTGCTGAAACTACGTCTGAACAGTTTGACAATCTAGTGAAAGACGACGCTCCAGTATTTGCTGAAATCGAAGGGTTAATCCATAAGAACTTCATATTTAACCATGAAGAAAAAACTTATGGTGGTGTCTATATGTTCGAAAGCAAAGCTGCATTGAAGGCTTATATGGCGGGTGATATCTTTAAATCTGTAGTGGAAAATCCTGAATGGTCTGACCATTTGGTTAGGTATTACGAAGTTCATTCTGGGGCTTCTGAAATTCAAGATATGCTTAAAAAGAGCAGTGCTAAAAAAAATTAGACCTCTTGAGGGAGATATTGAAAGCTTATCAAATGACTAAGCACCTCACCAAGCCAATACGGGCGATCCACTTTATATTTACGGCGTTCCTGATGATGTTTGGGACACAAGTTAATGCAGCCCAGACATTGATGGCTTGTGATGTACAACGAGATACTAAGTTTTACTTCAAGCTCTATGATCCATTAATAGGAAAATCGCAATTTTTAGTAAAAGCCGCTAGGCGATGGGTTGTCTGGGAGGAAATGGATAAGTCCCGCAAATCCTTTGTATACGATATGGGCGCTAAACTTGTAGACAGTTTTGACAGTAAAAAAATGTCAGCGATAAGAACAACAATTCTGGATTTTGAATTTGGCTATAACCAATCTATCACCCGTATAATCAGACGGGATGAAGATGAGAAAACAATATTTGACATCAGGCTTTAGAGCCCATCCCGCGTCTTGAGTGAGATGTGGGGTGGGTGTGGGGTTAGGTTGATTGTGCAGCGCTAGATGAACTCCATCCTTACTCCCGCACTCAATTTCAAGCTGGACTGTGCTGCTGCTCTCGCTGAGTGGCGCCAACTATTGAGCGCATAGATTCAGGCTGCGCCCGCAATATGATGTTTTTTTCATTTGTCTGACAGCATCGTTTAATGCCTCCAGTCAAAAAAATATTGACACATGCTAAAATAGCTTTATCAATAATGAAATAACGTTTCGTCTAATGAAACGACAAATAAATATCAAACAAAATTCAAGGGAGAATTTACCATGAAAAATCAGATAAAAAGACTGTCGCTTGCGGCTGGCCTTGTTGCTGGAAGCATGGCTGTGGCGGGACCCGCACTGGCGGAAGGCGAGGTGGTATTCGCCTCTTGGGGTGGATCCTTTCAGGATGCCCTACGCTCTGCGATGCTGGATCCAGCAGCGAGTGCCTTGAACGTGACAGTCAAGGAAGATACGACCAATGGCATACAGGACGTGCGTGCCCAAATCACAGCGGGTGCTGTCGCCTGGGATGTGACTGAGCAGGATTTGCCCTCGTGTGAAACACTCAGCCGGGAAGGAAGCCTTGAGCCGATCGATTATTCGGTTGTGGACACAACTGGCATCCCCGAAGAGCTGATCCACGACAACTATGTTGGGTTCATCAACTTCACCAAGGTAATTGCTTATCGCAAGGATGCCTTTGGCGACAACGGCCCATCCAACTGGGCAGAATTCTGGGATCTGGAAAAATTCCCTGGCAAGCGTGGCATGCACGGTAAAGTCAACTACAACCTAGAAGCTGCACTGATGGCTGATGGAGTTGCCCAAGATGACGTTTATGATGTGCTGGCCACAGAAGATGGCATTGCGCGCGCTTGGGCCAAATTGGGTGAAATCGCACCCAAAGTTACCGTTTGGTATCGTGGTGGATCACAATCCGCGCAATTGCTGCGTGATGGTGAGGTGGACGTGATCCACATGGGTCATAATCGCGTGGAAAGCGTAATTGGGTCCGGTATCGAGGTGGCCTATGCGTTTGATGGTGGCACGATGGACGTTGATTGCTTGCTTGTGCCCAAAGGCGCCCCAAACGCCGAAAACGCGATGCGCTTAATCAATGAATTGCTTAGTGCCGAAGCACAGGCGCGGCTGGCTGTCACGATGCCATTGGGGCCTGTGAATTCGGGTGCATTCGGGACCGGGATCATCTCAGATGAGATGGCGGTTAAGGTCAATACGCACCCTGAAAACTACGGCAAGCAGCTTCTGGTTGATCCAAACTTCTATATCGGGCAGCTGGGTGAGTTGACCGAAGAGTTTGACACGCTGATCCAGCAGTAATTTAATTGGGTGCAGCGCCTATTGCGCTGCGCCCAACTTAATCAAGTTAGGAACCCGCATGTCATCTGCTGCCCAATCCCTTCCCATCGACATATCCGGCCTGAGCAAGGCCTACGGTTTGATCAAAGCGCTCGATGATGTGTCGTTGAAAATTGCTGCGGGTGAATTCCTGACGCTGCTTGGGCCATCGGGTTCAGGTAAGACGACGCTTTTGATGGCGCTGGCTGGTTTTGTCCGTCCTGACGGCGGGTCGATCCGGTTTGGGGAAAGCGAAATGATTGCGACACCGCCCCATAAGCGTGGCCTCGGCATGGTTTTTCAAAGCTATGCACTGTTTCCATTTATGACGGTGGCTGAAAACGTGGCATACCCGTTGAAAGTCCGCGGTATGTCCAAAACTGATCAAAAGGCTAGGGCCGAACGCGCGCTCGATACAGTACAGCTTGGCGGCTATGGGGACCGGCGCATAACCCAGTTATCCGGCGGTCAAAGACAGCGTGTGGCCCTTGCCCGCGCTATGGTTTTTGAGCCGCAGATCATTCTAATGGATGAACCGCTCTCTGCGCTTGACAAAAAGCTGCGCGAACATATGCAGATTGAGTTGAAAGCGCTCCACCAAAAACTCGACGCGACCGTTGTTTATGTGACCCACGACCAGCGCGAGGCCCTTACTATGTCTGACCGAATTGCGGTGGTCAATCACGGGCGAATCGAACAGGTCGAAACACCGGAACGACTGTATCGCCAGCCCCGCAGTTTCTTTGTAGCTGACTTTATTGGTGAATCAATTTCCCTCCCAGTGACCGTTACGGGCGAAACCGCGCAGCTTGGTGCGCATGCGCTGAAATCTGATTTACCCATTGCCCCAGGGAGTGGGGGACATCGCCTCGTGATCCGGCCCGAATTGCTAGAGGTCACTTCAGGTGCGGTGCCCGACACGGCAAATGATTTGTCTGGCGATGTGCACGACATTATTTATCAGGGCGATAGCGTTTTGGTCATCGTTCAACACGACAGTGCTGGCCAGATTAATGTGCGTGTCCCTGCCAATCGCGCCGGCCAGACCGGTTTGGTATCCAAGGGCGAACGCATTGGCCTTGCCCTGCATCCCGAAGATACAATCATCGTGCCAGAGCATGTGGCATGAGTGCCGCCGAGGCCGATGGCACTGGACAAACGCTTCAGAACGCAAGCACGCTTAAGTCCGAGGAACGGCGCGAACGCATGACCTTTTTTGGGCTTTCATTGCCCGCAGTTCTTGGTATTTTGATTGTCGTGTTTCTGCCAATTTTCTGGCTGTCGTCCTTGTCGTTTTACAATGCGGCCGGCGAGCTGAGCATGGAAAACTACGAACGTATATTTAACAGTGCGCTATATCGGCGGACTTTTGTTGTCACCTTCCAGATCAGCATTTCTGTGACGTTGATTTGCGTTCTTCTTGGATATCCGCTGTGTTACTGGTTGACGAAGCTACCGGACAGAACATCTGCCATTTTGATGGTTTTTGTGTTGGTCCCATTCTGGACGTCGGTTCTGGTTCGGACCTACGCATGGTTGGTGCTGTTGCAACGAAAGGGCATCATCAATTCGTCGTTGATGTCGATGGGCATTATCGACGAACCGCTGCAACTGGCGCACAATTTGACGGGATCGATTATCGGTATGGTGCATATTATGCTGCCGTTTCTCATCCTACCGCTTTACGCCACCATGCGGAGCGTCGATACCGATCTGGTTCGGGCTGCGGTTGGGCTGGGTTCTAGTCCGCGCGGGGCATTTTGGCGCGTTTTTTTCCCGATGTCCTTACCGGGTTTGTTTGCTGGCATTGTGCTGGTATTCATCCTGTCGCTTGGTTTCTTCGTCACGCCTGCATTGCTTGGCGGTGGCCGGGTTCAGATGCTGGCCCAACGGATCGAAAGTACAATCACCGTCTATTCCAATTGGGGTGCGGCTTCGGCGCTGGGTGTTGTCCTGCTGTTGCTGGCGCTGGCGGTGATCTGGCTGATGAACCGGGTCTTTGGCCTCGACAAACTATTCATGCGCTGAGGATTTAAAAAAAATGGACCAAGTTGGACAACGTAAAATAGACGGACTGTGGCTGATAGTGGTCGGCATTGCGGTGCTTTTCTTTCTGATCCTGCCCACCCTGATCGTGATCCCGATGTCGTTTTCGGGGGCCTCCTTCCTGGAGTTCCCGCCAACGTCATTCTCCTTTCGCTGGTACACGGCCTATTTCATGTCCTCGGAATGGATGAACGCCACCAAGACATCCTTGATTGCAGCTGCACTCACCACCGCAATAGCAACGCCATTGGGTTCGCTTTGTGCCTACGGCCTGCATTGTTCGACGCCTCGGATCAGGAGCTCGGCGCAGATCCTTGTGATAATGCCAATTGTCGTACCAGTGATCCTAATCGCCGTTGGTGTATTCAGCCTTTATGCTAAACTAGGGCTGAATTACACGCTGACTGGGATTGTGATCGCCCATACGGCACTTGCACTGCCGTTTGTGATCGTGACGGTGATGTCGGGCTTGCAGAACTATGATTTCGATCAGGAATTGGCGGCAAGGAGCCTTGGGGCTTCGCGGGCCTACGCGCTTTGGACAGTGACCGTACCGCAAGTCAAATTTTCAATCCAGACCGGTGCGTTTCTGGCTTTCATCACATCGCTGGATGAGGTGGTGATTTCAATGCTGGTGTCCGGAGGGGAGAATGCCACGATCACCCGTCGCATGTTCAATTCATTGCGCGATCAGCTTGACCCAACCATTGCAGCGATTTCCACCTGTCTGATTGTCGTTTCGGTCGGAATGCTTGTCGGCGTTCAACTTATCGGGCGGAGAAAGGGCGAGCCGAAATGATACGCAGCTTATCTTTCGCCAAACTCCATCCGGATCTTGCGGGCGGCATCAAGCACCACAGCGCGGTAGCCCGCGACCGCCGCGTCGTCAAAACGCACGCGCAGGCCCGACAGGCTGACTGCCCCCAGCAATTCGTCTTCGAGCCCCAGCACTGGAACAGACAAGCCGGCCACGTCTGGGTCACGTTCGCCAAGGCTGAGATAGTACCCGGCCTTGCGAATGTTGTTGGCCTGTTTGCCTTTGCGCAGGGAATACGCATCCAGCACCTGGCCGGACGAGCCCATGCTCAGCGGAATGATCTCGCCCTCTTCGACATGATCCCGCGCAAGCCTATGCGAATTGACCCGGTAAAGGCAAACGCCCGAATTGCCGCGCTGTACGTAAAACGACGCACTTTCCCCCGTTACCTTCACCAGGTCAGCCAATACAGGGCGCACAACAGGCCCCATCGCCAAGTTCTGGCGAAATACGGATCCAAGACGCCACAAAGACGGGCCGAGGTGAAACAGGCCTTCGGCGTCTCGTGTGATGTGGCCAAACTTCTCAAGCGAAACACTCAAACGCAGGATCGTCGCTTTGTTAACTCCGCTACGGTCCGCAACTTCTTTCAGCGACAGACCCGCATCGCCGGGCTCGAAGCAATCCAGCACACGCAGTGCACGTTCAACCGCTTCGACACCAACTGTTGTGTCTGGGGCTTGGGGTTTGTCGGACATGGGCAGACCTTTCGATGCATTTATGTGCTTGTTTATAGTCCCTTCGCACGCAATTGGAAATCGCAATCAACAAAGGCAACAGGTCATGAATAACGCGCAGAAACGATTGATGATAGCCGGGTATGGCGGCTTGCCCTTTGGCGAGGTGTCGCAATGTAAGCCGGGCAATATCGGGGTTCTAGGTGTCCCAAGCGAAGCCCGCAATGGAGCGCGTATGGGGGCCTCTTTAGCACCGGATGCGTTGCGCAGGATGACCGGGCAGCTTGGAACTGATTTGCCTATAAATGGCCGGGATCTGGGCAATCTGGATCTTTCGGGTGATTGGTCCGATGCTTTGACGCAGCTGGTGACGCAAATGTTGGATCATGATGTTTCGACGGTCGTTTTGGGGGGGGCGTCAGATGTTGCCTTGGCGGTGCTACACGCCATCCCTGATTTACCAGTTGTTGCGGCCATGCCGATAGCCCGAGGTGATGTCGCAGCCCGACAAGTAAGCACAATTTGGGTGGGTTTGAACGGAGAGCAACCTGCCGATGTTTGGGATCAGATTAGTCAGCGCAAGATGGACTGGCGTACTGCTCGCCAGTTGGACGAGGGGCATGCTGGCTCGCTTGCCGTGCCTGGACGCGCTGTCCTCTGGATCGACATGTCGGTCATTGATCTGGGATACGCGGCAGGTGTTGTAGGTCTCAATCCTGCTGGGATGAAACCTGAGACGCTGGTTTCCGTAATCGGTGCAATGCCATGTAGCTGGCAGGCGATTGTGATCACTGGTCTTGCACCCACGCGTGACACGCGGGGCATGGCGGAATTGGCAGCCATTGAAACCCTGAACGCGGCGCTGCGCAATGGGTGACTCGGCGCACATACAATTTGATATGATCCCCAGTTTTTTGGGCGTGCCTGTTGGCGACTTGGAAGACCTCACAAACGGACAGATCGCAATTATTGGATATTTTTGTGACAATCTTGACCAACCGGCGGCAGGGCAACGCTATCTCGCGCGGCAGTTACGATACGCCTCTCGGCCCGGGAGGGCACCCGCGGGCGCCATCGATCTGGGAGATGTGAACGTTTTTCCCCTTGAGCCAGACAAACATTTTTCCGCAGTTATCGCGCAATGCGGTGCGGTCCTGGAAACAGGTGCAAGGATAGTGCTGGTTGGCGGCGACTCCAGCGGACTCAAAGCGCTTGGAGGCGCGGCACAATTGATCACGGGGGAGAATGTTTCTGTCGTTTCGATCTCGGAGAGCATCGCAAGCAATATATCCGATGATCAACCCATCGTCCTGTCTGTGGATTTACAAAAGCTTGCGGGCAAATGGATGTCGCACCCACGTCGTCTGACTGGGTTGTCGCCCGCAACGATGATCGCGAACATCCACACCACTCCGGGCAGTGTAATTGCTGCGGCGGTTTTCGGACTCGCCCCAGCACTAGATAATCGTGGCAGTATGGAAACCCGGGCCGCGTTGGCGATCTTGCAAGCAGTGACTGAGCGTCTTGAGAAAGGAGCGCCGTGATGCCTTTACGTTCCGCCCCTTTGCCGCGCATGGCAGGGCACCTGTCTTTCATGCGGGCTCAGACCAAAGCAATTAGCGATGTCAGGCCCGGCGATCTGGCGGTGCTGGGTGTCCCGTTTGAGGATACGAGTGCACCCTATGCAGGTCAATCACTGGCACCACGCGCGTTGCGCGAAACTTCGGTCTACTTCGGCTGGCATGCAAACCCGCAATTCAGCCACCCGGTTGATATTGATGCACGCCAAGACATATCGACCGACGGGTTGCATGAGCGTTTATGTGATCTTGGCGATTTTTCTATGGGGTCGGAAGATGCAGTTCATGCAACCTTGAGAGCGGTCGTAACCCAGATCAACAAAATTGGTGCTTGTGCCGTGATTTTGGGAGGTTCAGATCACTTGTCTGAGAAAGTGCAGGGCGCGCTTCCTATGTGTCAGACTGCGCAACTTGGCGGAAAGCCACGTGATGCAAGCGGCTTTCATATAGCGCCCGTGTCGGAAAGTACTACACTGACAAAGACATCAAACTCAGCCAGGCAGTTGACCGAACTCACTGAGTGGCGGAACACATCAAGACCGTTGTTTGTCCGGTTTGATTTATCCGTGTTTGAAACATCACTCAGCGCGCTATGTGATCAACCCCGGTTGGGGGGCTACGATCTTGATACCGTGTCCCATTGGCTTAGCGCCCTAGGGCAGCTTGACGTCAGCGCCATCATGCTAACCGGCCTGAACCCGAGCAGGCCCGGCATGGGTGTGGTGAAGGTAGGTCAACGACTAATGGTCACGGCCCTTTTGGCATTTATCTATGCGCGCCTCGGATTCGGAATTATCCCACCGACGCGACAAATTTCTAAGGAAAGCGTAACCACATGACTGCTGCGATATCAACGTTCGACCCGCCCTTGTCTCAACCCGGATATCGCCTTTTTGATGGGCCTTTACGCTACGTGGGTGATGTCAGTGAAGGTCAAATTGGCGTGGTGGGCATGCCGAGCGATTGGACTCATTCCAGCCGCCTAGGCACAAGGTTCGGGCCAGATGCACTGCGCCGCGCGACAACATTGCTGCAATCCATGCGACCGCAAGGGACTAGCTTTGACCCTGATACAGGCCGGCGCACTATGCCGGCAACGGATTGGCTGGCTGATTGCGGGGATGCAGAGATCATAGCGCAAGACGTTGATGCAACGACGCAAGCAATTGGCACAATGACCGAAGGGTTGACCGCAGCTGGTGCGATTCCACTGGCATTGGGTGGCGATCACTATAACAGTTTTCCGGCCTGTCTGGGGTATTCACGCGGACTGGGCAAACGTGCCCCAAACGCGCGGTTTGGGTATATCCAGATCGACGGCCATCTGGATTTTTCTGACAGTTTGGGTGCATGGGGCAGCCACAACCATGCAACAAATGCACGCCGGATTTCCGAACTGCCAAACATTGATGTGTCCAACATGGTATGGGTCGGCATTGCGGGCTGGGTCGATGGCGGTGACTTGGCCTTGATCGAAGAACAGGGCGGAAAGGTGTTTTCGGCTTCTGATGTCCATAAACTGGGCCCGGCAGAGGTCATGCGCCGGGCGCTTGCACATGCCATGCGGGGGTGTGAAGAGCTTTATCTGTCGATTGACATTGATGCGATGGATGCAGGTTATCTTCCCGGTACCGGGTCTATAGTGCATAGCGGTATTACCCCACGTCAATACTACGATTTGCTGGATGGACTGGCCGAAGCACCCTTGGGTGGGTTGGACATTGTTGAAGTCTCACCGCCGCTCGATCCATCCGAGCGCACGGAGTTTCTGGCGGCAGAAATGCTGTTTCGTATATTGCGCCGCTTCCGAACTCGATCGGTGACAGAACTATGATGGAATATAGAGGAACTAGACGGTTGGGTGGGTTATCACATGCTGGTCAAGTCCTTGCTCCGGCAACCCGGCCTTGGATCACGGATCTTTTGGCGCTTTGTCCTTACGAGGGTTTGCAACCCGGTAACCTTCCGGAATTTGAGCTCGACCCTGATTGGAATAATTGGGTGCTCACAGACAGTCCGAAAAACCCACTCAAGCGCATAAACTGGCATTCGTTTCAGCAAGGAGGTACCGAATATCTGGTGGCGGACCGGATGCTTATGACTCGCGTTAGTTGGCAGGATTTGGATGACGCAGGGTATGTTTTTGGCACAGAAGTTTCGATTGATGGGAAGCGGTTTCGCTGCCGATTGTTAACTGGCGGTGATGCGCCTCGTGATGACCCTTACCTTGGCGCGACCCTACCCAATGAATGGGATTCTTTTGTGGGCGGTACTGCCTCGAACGCACCAAAACCCAAGTTAACGGATAATACAGTCCCGCTAAGTCCAAAGCATCTGTCCTCCACCCATAACAGTTTTTGGAACTGGTTTGGGGCTGTTAGCTGGACGGCCGAACCCGTCGCCAGCCGCGCAAATGGGCGTGTATGCCGAGGTTATCACGGCCCAACCTATTTTTACGTAAACACTGTGGACCACCGGCATGAAGATATCGGCTGGCGACCACTTCTTGAGGAAGTACTATGACTTTGAACCCTTTTCCCAACTATATTGCCGGAACATGGGCCGCGAGTAGTGATACTGCCCCCAATATTAACCCATCTGATCTGAACGACACGATTGGCCAGTATGCACAGGCCAGTGTCAACCAGACCGCCCAAGCGATTGAAGCCGCGGCTATCGCCTTTCCGAAATGGCGCACGACATCGCCTCTGGTACGGTTCGAAGCACTTGATCGCATCGGGTCGGAAATCCTCGCCCGTGTGGACGAGATGGGCGATATGCTGGCCCGCGAAGAAGGCAAAACCCTGTCCGAGGCCAAGGCAGAAGCGCATCGCGCTGGGCATTTGTTCAAATATTTCTCGGCAGAGACCTATCGCACAACCGGTGATATTTACCAATCTCTGCGTGAAGGTGTGTCGCTAAAGGTTCTGCGCGAGCCAATTGGCGTCGTAGGCGTGATCACGCCCTGGAATTTTCCGCTGGCAATCCCGGCATGGAAAATCGCGCCCGCACTGGCCTATGGCAATACAGTTGTGTTCAAACCTGCTGAATTGGTGCCCGGGTCGGCATGGATGCTGTCCGACATAATTGCCCGCGCTGGCCTTCCAGAGGGCGTGTTCAATTTGGTGATGGGCAAGGGGGGTGAAGTAGGGGAAGCGATCGTTACACACCCCAAGGTCTCCGGTGTTACTTTTACCGGCTCCACACCTGTCGGACGCAAAATCGGTGCCGCGCTATTCGCTCGTGGCGCTAAGATGCAGCTTGAGATGGGGGGTAAAAACCCTCTGATTGTGCTGGATGATGCGGACCTAGATCTGGCGGTTCACTGCGCCATTCAGGGCAGCTTTTTCTCAACCGGCCAACGCTGCACGGCCTCATCTCGCCTGATCGTCACGGAGGGAATACACGCCGCATTTGTAGATGGTCTTTGTGCGGCAATGAAAGACCTTAGGATCGGTGATGCGCGCGCACCGGAAACGCAGATTGGTCCGGCGGTCAGTGAGGCGCAGCTGGTCATCAACAGAAGCTACATCTCGCGGGCTGTGGCCGACGGTGCGACACTTGCCGCAGGCGGCAGCGAAGTGTTCTCGAAAACACCCGGATATTACTTTGCTCCAGCCCTGTTTACGGATGTGTCACCACAGAAAGCAGTGGCACGCGACGAGATATTTGGGCCAATCGCCGCTGTATTGCGCGTGCCTGACTATGACGCCGCCCTTAACACTGCCAACGACAGCGAATTCGGTTTGTCAGCGGGTATCGTGTCAAGGGATGCTGCCAAGATCGACCATTTCTCGCAGAACGCCGAGGCAGGTATGATACAGGTCAATCTGCCCACTGCAGGCATGGATTTTCACGCACCATTTACCGGCCGAAAAGGATCATCCTATGGCGCACCTGAAAAAGGCAGTTATGCGCGCGAGTTTTTTACCGCAGCTAAGGTTGTACACGAGGGGCGTGGAAAATGACGCAGGCACCTTTGAAGGGCATTCGCATTCTTGATCTGACCAATGTGCTGGCCGGTCCGTTCTGCTGTCATCAACTGGCCCATATGGGGGCCGACGTGATCAAGGTCGAAACTCCGGGTGCAGGTGATCTTGCGCGCCAGCTTGGGGCTGATCCCGCGCGCAACGCCGATCTGATGGGCGTGTCCTTTCTGGCGCAAAATCCAGGCAAACGGTCAATCACCTTGAACCTAAAATCAGTATCCGGAAAACGTATCCTGAGAGAGTTGGTGCAAAAGGCCGATGCCCTGGTCGAGAATTTTCGTCCCGGGGTGATGGCACGCCTTAACCTTGATTATAAGATGCTCTGCAAGGAAAATCCCCGGCTGGTCTATTGTGCTATCTCAGGTTTCGGCCAGGATGGCCCGCTGGCGAAACTGCCTGCCTATGATCAGATTGTTCAGGGGATGAGTGGCGTGATGTCGATCACCGGCGACGGCGACACCGCGCCTTGTCGGGTGGGGTATCCGATGGGCGATACAATTGGCGGCATGACAGCGGCCTTTGCCGTTGCCGCTGCCCTTGCCAACAAGGCTGAAGATCGTGGTACTTTTATTGACGTCTCGATGCTAGAGGCCGTGATTGCGACGATGGGCTGGGTGGTGTCAAACCATCTGATCGCTGGAAAAGCACCCATCCGGAACGGCAACGATAATTTCACGGCTAGCCCGTCCGGCACGTTCAAAACCGCTGATGGCGTGATGAACATTGCCGCCAACAAACAGGAACAATTCGAGGCACTTTGCCAGATCATCGACAATCCGTCTTTGGTGCAGGATCCACGCTTTGCCGACCGAAAGGACCGACTGGCTAATCGATCTGCCCTGACCGCTGAATTGGAGGCGGCCTTTGCCACTGCCCCCACCCATGAGTGGGTTGAGAAACTGACAACAAACGGTGTTCCCACAGGACCGATCTGGTCGGTTCCCGAGGCGCTGGCGCATCCGCAACTTGCGGATCGAGGCCTACTGCAAACCCATCGCGTTGGCTCGGAGGATCTGCAATTGGTCGGGATCGGTGCTAAGCTTGATGGTGTTGCCCCTGGCGTAGATTCTCCGCCCCCTACTTTGGGAGAGCATACGAACGATATCCTGAGTGAGCTTGGCTATGACAAGGCCCAAATCTCTGGCTTGAAAGAGGAAGGCGCGATATGATGGATCCCTCGATATGCAGAGTAGTCACAGTTTTTACTCTACAGAAATTACGTCTGCCAAGCAGAATTTACAGTGGAGGAATTCGCCGTGCCTCAGGGAATTGACGTACTCGTGAGTGAGGTTGGCCCGCGGGACGGGCTACAGAGCATCAAACGCACGATGCCGACGGAGGCTAAACTCCATTGGATCGAAGCGCTGGCAGACTCGGGGCTTCGGGAGATCGAAGTGGGATCTTTCGTGTCCCCGCGCCTACTGCCGCAAATGGCCGATTGCGCCACACTCGTGAGAGAAGCGAACAAACTTGAGGGTCTCACGGTTCTCGCTCTGGTTCCTAACCTTAAAGGCGCAAAAAACGCCGTTGCAGCCGGTGCGCGTAAGTTGACCATGCCAATATCAGCCTCGCGGACGCACAGCCTCAATAATATCGGCAAGACTCCCGAGGAGGCGATCGAAGAGGTCTACCGAGTTTGTGCTTTTCGCGACGCACTGCCAGTCGAGCAGCGTCCGGAAGTTGAGATTGGCATCTCGACAGCGTTTGGCTGCACATTTGAGGGCACAGTCTCGGAGGACTGGGTGATCGAGATGGCGGATCTGCTGGCAAAGGCAGGCGCGGACAGCATCGGTCTTTCGGATACGACCGGCTATGCCAACCCAGCCCAGATCAAACGCATGTTCCGCCGCCTGCACGGCGAGATTGGTGAGGAGAAAATGGCAGGTGCTCATCTGCACAACACACGTGGCCAAGGTCTCGCCAACGTTGTAGCCGCCCTCGAGGTTGACGTGACCACCTTCGATTCCTCGCTTGGCGGACTTGGCGGCTGCCCCTATGCGCCGGGAGCAACTGGCAACGTTGTGACTGAGGATCTTGTCTTTATGCTGGAAGCGATGGGTCTGCGAACAGGTGTCGATTTAGATACGTTGATCGCCGCGCGCGAAGTGCTGCTACGCGGGCTGCCAGATGAGACGATCTATGGCAACGTCCCGGCGGTCGGCTTGCCCAAGGGCTTTACCTATGCAGGCAAAAAGAGAGCAACATGACTAGTGCGCCACGCCCCCTCGATGGTGTCAGGGTCGTCGAATTCAGTCACATGGTGATGGGTCCAACTTGCGGCCTAATCCTGGCCGACCTCGGTGCCGATGTGGTCAAAGTCGAACCTGCTGCGGGGGGCGACAAGACCCGCCGCCTGCCCGGATCGGGCGCGGGCTACTTCGGAACCTACAACCGCAACAAGCGGAGCATAGCAGTGAATTTGAAGTCTGTTGAAGGTCTCAAGTTTGCCACTCACCTCGTGCGAGAATCTGACGTTCTTGTTGAGAACTTTGGTGTAGGGGTGCTGGATCGTCTCGGCCTTGGTTATGATGCAATGCGAGAGATCAACCATAGCTTAGTATACTGCGCGCTAAAAGGCTTTCTTAGTGGCCCTTACGAGCAGCGCGCCGCTCTTGATGAAGTGGTACAGATGATGGGTGGACTCGCTTACATGACGGGTCCTGAAGGGCACCCGTTGCGTGCTGGTGCTTCGGTTAATGATGTGATGGGTGGGCTATTTGGGGTAATCGCAATTCAGGCCGCGTTATGGGAACGCCAGCGCACGGGCAAAGGTACCTTCGTCCGTGCGGGTCTGTTCGAGAACACCATGTTCCTTGTCGCTCAACACATGGTGCAATACCGCCAAACTGGAGTCCCTGCTGTGCCTATGCCCGAGCGTGTATCTGCCTGGGCGGTCTACGACGTATTCGAGACGGCTGACGGTGAGAAGATTTTTGTTGGCGTGGTCAGCGACAAGCAGTGGACTCAATTCTGCAAGGTATTTGGCATGGACGATCTGCTTCAGGACGCAGAACTTCAGACCAACGCGCAGAGGGTGGCGCACCGACATGCGTTTATGCCGCGCCTGCGCGACTTGTTTGGAGGGCAAGAACTGTCGCAAGCCGCCACGATCTGTGGCCGCGTCGGACTGCCCTTCGCGGCGATCCTACGACCGGACCAACTTTTTGACGACCCTCACGTAAACCACACCGGTGCGACGGTCGAAGTAACCCTAAGCAACGGCGTGCGAACGCAGGTTCCAGCACTCCCATTTGAATACGGCGGCACCCGGCCCAGCCTCTATCGCGACTTACCGAAAATCGGCGAGCACAACGATGCTGTCGCGCGCGAGTTGGGGTACTCGGATGAGGCGTTGGAGCGTCTGCGTCCCTCGCTCGGTAGCGCTGCAACTGTTGAAATGGAATGAAAGGGCTTTGTCATAGTAAACTTACTTGAGAGGGGCAGGGCTACTTTGCAACCTGGTCTCATGACAAAACACCCTGCATACCGCTATATGAAACTTGGCCCAGGGTTCCTGAACTATCTTGCCTTGGCCCGTAGACCAGAAACCAAGAGCCAGGGCTCTATCGCCCATAGAGCAGGCACCCCGTCCTGCCTTAAGCGTTGCCAGAGCTGAGTTGGAGTTGGATGGTTTTGCTTGGGCCGTGGACCAACGGCAGAGGGTTACTGTGCCTAATCGCTAAGTTTGAGATTCAGGATTATGGACCGGCCCCCCTATCATAGGGCCCCGCGTCTCGGACCACGGGGCTTTAGTATTAGTGCTGTAAATTCATTCGATGTTAGTTTCGTTTATTAACGTCACTAAGATCAGTATTCTCTTTGGCGATCATTGATCATACGTTGCACTTGATCGGGTTTTAACTGAACGGACAGGAAGCAATACAATCGCAACGGACGCACAGACGCATTTCTTGAGTTTAAGTTGGGACCGAGGGACCAGAAGCGGCATTGTCAGACAAACTTGACGGGCAAGCGGCTAATCCTTAATTCTGGTTGATGACAGCACATAATCCATTCAAATATTTAAAAACGTCTCCCAAAATCATCCGCTTGGCGGTTATGTATTACGTGCGTTACCCGCTGAGTTTCCGCCAAGTTGAAGATATCTTGCATGAACGTGGCATTGATATTTGCCATGAAACTGTACGGCTTTGGGTGGATCGGTTTGGTGCAAAATTTGCTAAGGAAATTCGAAAGAAGAGGGCGGGTCAACACTCAAACTGGCAATGGCATTTAGATGAAGTCTTCGTCAAAATAAATGGAGAACGCTTTTACCTATGGCGCGCTGTTGATCATGAAGGGGAAGTTCTTGAATGTTACGTCACGAGGCGACGCAACAAGGCTGCAGCGAAGAAGTTCCTTATAAAAGCAATGCGTAAACACGGCTCACCTAAGATCATCACAACGGATAAGTTACCATCTTACGGTGCCGCTTTTCGTGAAATTAGCGTTGCGGATAGACAGCTTTGTGGAGGCCGGTCCAACAACAGATGCGAAAATTCGCACCTGCCATTTCGACGACGAGAACGAGCGATGCAGAAGTTTAAAAGTTGTGCAATGCTCCAGAAATTTACCACTTATCACGCCCAGATATACAACCACTTCAATCATGAAAGACATCTAGAAAGCAGACAGACTTATAAGCAAAAACGCAGTGCCGCTCTCATAGAGTGGTTCAATTTCTGTGCCGCATGATGATCGACTTGAGGTGTTTTTTACGGGTGTTCAAGTTTGTCTGACAACACCTTTGTCGGAGGGGCATCCTTTTGGTTGCTCCATTGACAATGGCACTGGCATCTTGCCCTAATAATCAGGTTTAAAAGAAAGGTGAACGTGATGGATATCAGAAATTTTTTTCTTTTGACCATATGGTTGGTTGGTGTCTCTGAGCTTCATGCCAGCTCGCCTGGGGTATCTTCAAACTGGTCGATGAATGTTTCGAAACTGATGGCAAAAAGTCACAATTTGGGTCCGGGGCATGTAGTGCCGGAGCTTGGACCTATATATGTTGAAGTTGTAAAGGCCCGTATGAATAGCCCTGAATTTTTGTTGGGAACACAGGAAGTTGTGCAGCTTTGCCTAAGTCAAGATGAAACTTGGAAGAATTTTTGTAATGGTCTCATTCAAGGATATGCGGAATCTGCAAATTTCACACTACGATCATGTATTCCAAGTGGAACAAAACGGCGAAGTCTTGTCGAGATCTTTATCCAGCCTGAAATCGTTGTTTTTAATGGATATATTGATGATTGGCCCGCGATTGACTCTGCAGCCGAGATTTTTGCAAAGTATTTTCCTTGCAGCTAGGGGCCAAATTGCAAATTTTGAACAGCCGAACCTAGAAACAATTATTGTTATTGGCAGTTCCGTCTGGCATGATTGTTTTGCAAAAGGTCACCCCGGCTAGATCTGCTCCATCAATTTGGGCCCCCAGTAAGTTGGCTCCGTAAAGACTGGACCATCCCATATTTGCCCTCTTTAAATTAGTACCGCGTAGATTTGCGCCTTCAAGGTTTGCTCCGAAAAAATTGGCTCCTTCTAGATTTGCGCCTTCTAGATTGGCATCGACAAGGTTCGCAGCGCCACCGAGCTCAGCACCGTACACATTTGCCCATTTGAAATTACCACCACTCAAATCACATGAAGCGCAGGATTTTGTTTGCTTCAACTGACGCATCAACTCGGGATTACCAGCGATTGCTGAAATTGGCGTACAAATTGTCACGGTCAGAATAGCGGACCAAATATGGGATCTAAAACTCATTTGAAACTCCATGCAGAAAAAGATAAGCTTCACTCCAAAGGTGTCTTGGAAATGGGGCTCTGGTTGATGTTTACGAGCGACTATCCATGACAGAAAAACATTTTGCAATCGAAACGCTGTTGTTTTGCTTATAAACAAGCAGCGGCCCTATTGGAGCAAAAGTAAGTTCCCATCCAGCTGTATAGCCATAGTCTTTTTCGCCAATTAATGTGGCTTCGCATTCTGCCTGTGTATCCCAGGCCCCTACGTTGAAGCCCCTTCTGACATCGATTTTGTCCGAATTAAATGTTGTGGCAATCACTATTATCCAAAGCATAACTCTCTCATTTCGATCCGGTTTGGGTGGGCAGTACGTGATAACAATTTAATCTAGACATCTTGTAAGGTAAATAATTATTAGCTTTAAGGTGCATAATGAAAGATCGCCCGTGGATATTTTCTTGAACAGGTGGGTATTATGATAAGGATATCTGCCAGCCGATAGCTCTGATAGGGCCTTTATATGAAAAAGTTACGTCTCTTGTTGTCAGTTGTTTTTTTTGGATTTCAGGGCCAATTTGTATTGTCGCAATCGTCGAACCTCTCCTGTCTAGAAGGCAGAACAGATTGTTTGATTTTGGAAGCGCAACAGATTGCGGAATTAATTTCCGAAACGAATCGACGCGACGAGGCTTACTACTCGATATTGACAGCTTTTATCGCACAGAACCGTGTGGATGAGGCTTTGGCTTTGGTTGATAAGATAAACAATCCACGAACTCAGGCCGAATCCTTGGCTGAAGTGTCTTTGGCACTAGCAAAATTGGGTCGGTTTGGAAGTGCCTATGGATTGGCTCATTCCATTACTGACTCTCGAAATAAGTCATCACGTATTACCGCACTTGAGGCCGTAGCTATTCAGCAGGCCACATTTGGTTTGATCGCTGATGCTTTTGAAACGGTCATGGCGATCAATAACCCCTTTCGCCGCTCAGAGGCGCAATCTGCCATTGCTATTGCGGTGGCACGCAGCGGGGATTTGCCGCGTGCGATTCAGGCTGCGAGTAAAATAGCTACTGACTATTGGTTTTCCCCAGACCAAAGCAGTGTAAAAGTTGCGAGCGGGCTTGTGTCGCGGTCTGGTGAGTTTGATAATTATTGGTTTTTTGAAACTTTGGTTAGGATTTCTCAATTGCAAGCGCGCGCAGGTGATATTCGAGACGGGCTTCAAACGGCCCGGTCCATACCAGATGTCTCCGCGCGCGCGCGCGCGCTATCTTCGATATCCGTCGTGCTCGCGGAGATCGGAGATGTGGGAGGTGCAATGAAGATCGCAAAGCAGATCGACACCGCATATGGCGATTTGGAGCCAATGATTGCGGTTTCCCACGCCTTCGCTGTTGCGGAGAAATTTGACGATGCTACGAAGGTGGCGCTGGATATTAAAACTGCGTACGGAGACGAGCGCGCTTTTGCACAACTTGCTTTAGTATTGGCCCGGACGGGAGAACTCGAAGTAAGCTCAAGCTATGTAAATACATTGGACAGCGAAATCCTGAAAAGTGACACAATTTCTAAAATTTCGCTGATTATGGTGGCTAACGGTCACGTAGATCAAGCTTTGGCATCCGTTTCTAAGATTCCACAACGCTATCGCTACCTAGAAGCCGTAAAAGATATTCTATCCGTTGTGACCCAAAATGGTCATGCTGATTTGGCCAAGAAACTGGCCGGTGATATTTTTGAGTTCGAAGACTATGTCAATATGCTCATTGAAATCGCTGGCGATCAGGCCAGGTCCGGCGACGCTATCGGGGCGATAGTGACCGCGCGTCAAATAAAAGACCCAATGTCTCGCTCAATTGCACTCGCCAGTATTGCCGAGATTTTTAATTGAGTAACAATCCTGCGCCCTGTTACGCTAATTGATCGAGTTGTATAACATGAACTGTGTCATAATCTGACAGTGGATCCGTCATTGCGTGTCAGTATAGCTTTTGAGCCAGGATAGGCATCCAGCAGGTGCCGCGCCTTATCTTCGCCAGCCACATAGATTGCCGTAGACAACACATCGGCGTCAACTGCTTTGGCTGCAATGACGACCACTTGTTGCATATGATTGGCGCTCAATCCTGTTTGGGGATTAAAAATATGGTGCGTGTTGGATGCCTTGAAGCGAGACCCATATCCACCGGACACAGAAACTGCCGCATTGGTGAGCTGGATGTCTTCGGCAATTTTTTCCGGTGCGGTCGGATCGATGAGCCCTATCGTGTAAGGAGATCCATCGGGCATGGCGCCCAACGTACGGGTCTCACCCAGATCAATCACAGCATTCTCAAAACCCTGATTGCCAAGAATTTCAATTACTCTGTCGGTAATATAACCCTGCGCAATGCCATTTAAGCTGACCTGAAGGCCAAGAATTTCTAGTCGGATGGAGCCTGCGCGCGTTGCTATCGCGGTATAATCGACCCGAGAAAGCGCAACATCGATTGTCGTGCGGCGGAGCTTTTCCTTGGTAAATGGGTAGGAGTTGTCCAACAAATTATATGCGTTCCACAGTGATTGAACCGTCGGATCAAAGGCACCGCTGCTGATCTGTGCGGCGATCTGGCTTTGTTCCAAAACCTTGATAAGATCCGAGGATGGGGCTTGGATTTGACCATCTCGATTGAGGCGGGAGATCTCACTGTCAGACCGATAAAGGCTAAATATATTTTCAAGCCGCTCAATTTCGACAACCAGTTGAAAAATAGTTTTTTTGGCGTGGCTCGGTCTTTTATGCCAGAGGGTCATCTGAGACATTGCTCCCAAGCAGGCCCCGGTCCAGCGGACAGGGGTAGGCCTATTTGCGGCAATCGAGCCCAAAGCCAAAACCGAAGCCGGTAGCGCAATCCCGGCACCAATCACTTGTAAAACCCCCCGCCGTGAAATCGAGTTTCTCATGGCTTTAAATCTTGTGATTTAAGCGGGGCCAAGGTTGGGACGCTTGGATGTGCGGACATCCGCTCCAGACTTTTCCTAATCTTTGCCAAAGGCGGGCATCGATGATCGTCATAATATTCTACTTGACAATCCAAGCATTGAAAGCACTCTGACATTTTGATTTTGCCCGTTTTCTCAATGGCACGCACTGGGCAAGAATGCTCGCATAAATGGCAAGGACTGCCACATTCAGGGCGTCGCTTCAGCCTATCTAGCAAATGCAGACGATCAAAAATGGCTAAGGCACCTCCAAGTGGGCACAAAAACCGGCAAAAAGCCCGTTCGGTGAACAGTCCAATGACCAGGAGGGCCGTTGCATAGAGGACATAGGGCAGCCCCCGAACAAATATCGCAGTAATAGCTGTCTTGAACGGTTCCACTTCTTCGGCAATGGCTGCTGAACTTGGATCGACTACAACCAGAAAAAGTATTACCGTAAGGCTGGCATATTTGCCATACCAAAGGCTGCTTTGAAGCTTTTGTGATGGATTCCATTGTGGCAGATGAATGGCCCGGGCAACCTGGGCCAAAAGTTCTTGCAATGCCCCAAAGGGGCATAACCAACCGCAAAAAACGCCGCGGCCCAGCAGGATTAACGAAACAGCTGTATAGATGCTGATAATGACGATCAAAGGTTCTGCGAGGTAAAAGGTAAAACTTAAATTTTGAAACGGCGCGGATAAATAATTGATCAGATGCACAATCGAAAGTTGCGCCCCTACAATCCAACCAATCCAGATCAAGGTAAACGTAAGAAAACCGTTGCGTATGAGACGGTGAAGGCTCCGCTTTTTATTCAATTTGTCCTGAAAAATGAATATGACAGTTAACAGTAAAAGTGAACCGCATAAAATGGCAATGTCCCTTTGGCCTTCTTTCCAGGGTTCCAACCAAGCCGCGCTGCGCGTTGGTTCCGGCATAAGGATATATTTTTTTGGCAAATCGTAGTCGAGGCCGGCGAGTATGAAAGCCTTACTTGACCCATCTGGCCTCTGCGCGAATGCATGAAGGTCCACCCGCCAGGGTTCCATCGGATCGAACTCATTGTCTGGTGGCAGCACTAAAATATCGGCCAATTGGCCCAAAGAAAATATTACGTCGGATTTTACAAAATCATAAATACGGTCGCCCTGAGTCATGGTAATTCTATCGAGGCGAAATTGGTTTGAAAGATTGTTAAATTTGGTGCCTCGATGATCATAAACGCCGTGCAATGTCGCGACGAACACTCCTTCGGTGCCGTCTCCCATCTCATTCATTAATTTGTTGTAAGGCTCTTGCCCCATCCCATTTCGGCCAATTTTCGGGGGGTTTGCATAGCCGACGACAAATTCAATATATGTATTACCCAGGCCGCCAGAGACCGGGATTTGTGGCAAAAAGTTGAACAGGCCTGCCTTTTCCATTGCATCAAACAGGTCTTGGTTCGTGATGTGAACATAGGCCAACCCGCCATCTCTCACCAAATCTTGCGTGCTTAATGGTTTAAAATTTATGGTATCGACCGTGGGTTCGGTGACGATGATCTCCTCGCTACGGTACCTCACAACCATGCGTGCGCCCTCAAGAACGGCATTGCGCATCGCACGCGCTGATATTGTGGCACCAGCAACAAAAGACGGCTTTAATCCACCTTCCGCACCAAGACGCCCTTCTAAACCTTCAAGGCTTGTTAAGAAGGTTATCAACTGGGCTGTTCTTCGTGAGTCATTAAGTAAATATGGCTCTTGGTGAAATAATACGACCGCTCCGGTGATTGTGCCTTCTAGGGTTACACCCGCTATCACGTCAAAGGGAATGCTGGAGTATCCTGGGGCTCGCAGCACATCTAGGGTGGAAAATATATATCCAACCATCTCACTGCTTGCAAAAGCGGCGGCGGCTGATGGTCCATCATCTACAACAATTTTAACCGCATCTACCCCAGCAAAAACTGCGGCAATTACCTCTGGAGTGAGCCGGTCTAGAAGAGACTGATCAGGCCGTTTTGACGCTTCTGATGAGCGCTCACTTGTGGCCGGTGGGGATGCGTCCTCTGACATGATCTCATTCGATTCGGTTGAGGTCGGGCTTTGGTAAAACTCTTCTTCTTCCGGATTTATTTGTGCCAAGAGTGGAGCGAATGTGGCGAGGAAAAATAAAGATGCGCATATTAAAATAGAAGGTTGAATGGCTTTGACCGCTTTCATCATTGGTCGGTGCAGTGTTTGTTTGAAACCGCCCCATTTGGCAAGATTGTTGCACAACGGCTGGCTGACTCCCAAGGTGTGCCATTGTGTTTTGCGTGTCTAAAATTGGCGTTGAATAGAAAAGCATTCTGAAAATTGGCCTCATAAAGTTTGGCATAACCCAAGTCTGCCCCGTAAAGGTTAACACCTCCCAGATTGGCACCAGAAAGATTGGCTGCGGTCAGTTTAGTTCCAACCATATTCGCCCCCCGTAAGTCGGCACCAGAAAGATCAGCGCCAATTAAATTAGCATGAAATAGATTGGCACCCCTGAGGTCAGATTTAGACAAATTTACATTGCCCATGCTTGCACCAATGAGGCTGCTGTACATCAGCCTTGCTTCTGAAAGGTTTGCACCAGAAAGCTGGGCGGCTCGTAGGTCGGTCTTTACAAGATTTACGTGTGTAAGTTCACAAGACTCGCAGGACATTGAACCCAAAAGTTTGTTCAAATCTTTAGACTCCCAGCCGGAGGCATAGGTTGATGGCAAAAAAAACATCGCAGACAACAGGAGGATTTTCATCAAACAGGATCATTTCGATATCTGGTCATTCAAGCGTACGTCGGTAAAATTAGCCTGTCATCATCAAAATATCTGCTCAGTGAAATATGTAACTTAATATTTTGGCCTTAGATGCCGGATTGTATGTGTCAGATTTTATGTACCAACTCAGGTGTAAAAGGATCTCAAAATATTGAATGCAGCGCGAAACTTAATATATTGTGAATGAAATTAATTACTTATTAGCCAGGCACTTATCGTTTCAGCATCTTGCCCCAAGGTCCCTTTTGACTGTCTAATTTTTTAAATACTTATGCGTTCAATCCAACAGAATAGTTTTGATTACATAAACCAATAGTGCGCATTGATTTTTTTCTGTAAAACTTTTTGACAGCAGCGTTTTTATATGATTATTTTTTTATAAGTAATTTATACAGGCTGACAGATTTTGAAGAAAATTGGTGGGAATGACAGTAAAATCAGCATACGGCAGCTTGAAGTTTTTAGATCTATTGTTAACGCAGGGTCGTTTTCCAAGGCCGCAAATCTAACTAATTTATCGCAACCAACCCTATCACAAACTATGGCGAATTTAGAGAGAAATCTAAATACACAATTGATCATTCGAACAAAAAAAAAGACTATTGGACTCACACTAGCAGGGGAGTTTTGGCTGACAAAAGCCATAAAAATTATAAACTTAGTACAGTCCGCACAGGCTGAGCATGATTCAATTTACCTTGAAAATACTTTGAATATAAATCTGGGCGCCCCCCCGAGCATGCAAGGACGAATCGAGGGTTTGATCGCCAAAAAAGCTGTCGAAATCCCTTCAATCACATCAATGAATTTTGTTAGATTTGTAGATTCCAGTCAAGTTGTCGAAGCCCTTTTGTCTCATAAAATTAACATTGGAATTTTGTCCAATGAGAATATTTCTGGGCAAAGGGAATCTTTCAAAATCATAGACCTTTATTCAGAGGAGCGCCTGTGGGCGGTTCCGCGTTCGGTCCCTATATCCGATGTCATTGAAACGTTAAGAACGGCTAAGAATATTAATTCACATCCTGAATTGACTAAATATGTTAGCACACCGGTTCTTGCCACTTGGAATCTTGGCACCGTGAATTGGTATCGCGACAAATTAGTTTTTTCTGAACCTTATTTTAAGGCAACAACGCATTTATCTGCGATACAAATCGTTTCCGCGGGGCTCGCCAGTTGCCATATTCCTGCGTCCATGATCGCCAACCTATCCAAAGGTGTTAAACAAAAAATGAATTTTTTTGATATTGGTGAGACAAGCAGAATTATGTGTTTAGCATTTCCGAAGCATTTCAGCTCAAGTAATACGTTTATGGAATTTGTGGGGAAATGCAAAAGTACTCTCGTACAAGAATACGATCTCATACGACAGGAAACTTTGTCGGAATTAGATTTTATTGTAATCAAATGAATTTTTTTGCAAATTTATTCCTAAAAACAATCAACGGAGGCATGAGATGAATATCAAAAGGCTAAATTTGTTAGGAGCGTTTGTCGGAGTTGCAAGCTTTATGCTTTGTAATCCGGCTCTCGCTGAAAGCATAATCACCGCGAATTGTACGGGCATGATGGACCTGGAAATCTATAATTTCAATTCTGCGGAAGAATTGCAGGTTGTTCCTGGCTACGGCGAGGTCAAATTTGTCTTGTCGGAAGAGTTCATCACC
>Ga0209198_1000879_pt1 | contig 24709 bp, 17 predicted proteins | sample COGITO_mtgs_1105_2_FD_184804 | JGI IMG/M metagenome (GOLD analysis project Ga0209198, IMG submission 184804) | Pelagic marine microbial communities from North Sea - COGITO_mtgs_110519 (SPAdes) (version 2) | ecosystem: Environmental > Aquatic > Marine > Epipelagic ...
GAAACGTGGGACCTGAGAGGAGTAGCCTTACCGGATTATGATCGCCTAAACGAGGAGCGAACTGGAGCCGTTCATCAGCTTGATATGCGGGTTGATAAACGATGGTTTTTTGCGAAATGGTCGTTGGACTTGTACCTCGACATCCAGAACGTGTACAACTTTCAAGCTCCATTAGCGCCGTCATTAACAGTAGTCCGTGATGACAATGGTGATCCTCTTGTTGATCCAACAGACCCAAGAAGATATTCAACCAAGGAGATTCAGAATTTTTCCGGAACGATTCTACCCTCCATAGGAATAATCATCGAGTTATAAATTGAGAGGTATAACGGTGATTAGGGCATCACTTATTGGTTCTTCCCAAAAGGCAACAGGGCACAATAGGGTAGGTGCGCCAGGCACACGTATCCAAGGCTTCCAGTCTATCTATTCAACGAGTGTAATCACAAATAAGTTACCTAAAGGAGTGGCTCAATAGGTGCAGACTTGTGTATCTGATGTATTAAGTTACTGACCTGATAATAGGTTCAGTTTTACAAAAGAAAAGGGGGAGCGATACTTTTGGAATCTTACAGTATAAATGTGAAGGAAGTGGACTTCGCTTAGAAACGAATACCTACGATAAGGATGTCATCGATTTGCTCCTCTTCCACACCCATCCAGTCTTCAATGCGATCGTTGAGGATATCTCGTTGATGCGTCATTGTCTTATCGTTTACTTCGACAAGAAGTTTCTTGAACTGTGAGTACTTGAATTTCTTACCATTCGGTCCACCAAATTGATCCGCATATCCATCAGAGAAGATGTAAACTACATCGTTGGGTTGAACCTCGATGATGTGGTTGGTGTAAGGCGTGTTTAAGTTGTCGCCGAAGAAACCTACGGGTTGTCTGTCTGCTCGTGTCTCTAGAATTTCTCCATCACGGATCATCCAGAGTGGGTTGTTGGCACCTGCATATTCAATCTTATTTCCTGAAGTAGGAATTGAGATGATCGCGATGTCCATTCCGTCTTTGGTTTGTTCTCCAGAAGATTGCTTATTCAGGGCGTTAATGACACCGTGCTTCAATGCCAATAGAATCTTTGCAGGTTCGAGAATCCCCTTTTCATTCACAATTTCGTTCAAAAGGGAACTGCCAATCATAGACATCAGTGCGCCTGGCACACCATGGCCCGTACAATCTGCGGCAGCGATAATGGCACGATCGTGCTTTTCTGAGAACCAATAGAAGTCACCGCTAACGATGTCCTTTGGTCGGAAGAGCACCATGCTGTTTTTAATACCGCTATCAATTTCTTCACGAGAAGGTAGAATCGCCTCTTGTATACGCTTGGCATATAAGATGCTGTCCTTAACTTGTTCGTATAGCTCAGCGATTTGCTCACTTTGTTTTTCTATTTCTTCCTTTTGACGAACTACCTCTGCTGTTCGTTGTCGGACCTTTTCTTCCATGTCCTCCGCATATTCCTGGAGGTTTTTACGCATGAGAAGCAGTGATTGGCCAAGTTCATCTTGATCACTTAACGGAGTGTATTCTGAGTTGTAGGTTCCCGATCCAACGGCGCTCGCAAAATCCTTGGTACGCCTTAAACCAGTAACTACTGTTTCTAGGGCGTTTGCCATTTCACCAATTTCATCACCGCTAGTTGTAATCCATGATTTAGGGAAAATTCCCTTACTAAGATCAAGTAGAATCAATCTCAGTTTACGAACTGGAGAGACAATCGTGCGCGTAGTCAGGAAGGCAATAAGAATTCCAGCAAGCGCTAAGGCAACCCCTAGATTCCGAATTAGTGTCTGGATTCCCTGAAATTTACTCAGCATCTCAGCCGTGATAAGGTCAGTTCGTTCCTTTTTTAAGGCAATTAACTGATTCAATACGCTAATGATGTGATCGGTCTGTAGATCTATATCGCCAGCCTCCTCAACCATTGATTGAGCAGTAATTAAGCTGAATGCATCGTTATAGCTTTTTACTCCGTAAAGCGTTTGCTTCACAAAATCATGGTGCATCCAAAGTTGTTCAATTTCGTCGTACAGCTGGCTAACAGTGAACTTCGAGGAGTCTTCCCAAGTATCGGTAAGTGATTCTAACTGCAACTTTAAGCGAGGGTATTCGGAAGTGGTGAGCTTATTCAGCGCAACCTTGTCCTCGTTTTCTGGTGGGGTAGACTGGTATGCCCAGTTGTTAATGAGCATTTTGGAACGAACGATCATCAGTTTTAATTCCTCTAATTTTGCAATAGAAGGATTGTGATTATTCGTAATCTCTTCGTTGATTTTCCGGCTCTCAACGAAGGTGTTGTTGGTAATAAAGAATGCAACAATGGTCGATAGAATCACTACCGCGAAACCAAGGCTAATCTTGCGTCCGATGCTAAAATGTGAAAACATAATCTCGACTCCCTGTTATTGGTTGCTATCTAATTTCTCAAGTTCCTGCTGATAATACTCAGACTTCTCGATATCGTTAAGTCCGAAATAAATACCAGATAGGCCCTGCAAGGTAGCTTTTCGAGTTGGATCTAGCTCATAAGCCTTAAGCATGTATGGTAAAGCCTTACTAAAGAGCTCCATAACACGTTCTTGAACCATGAATAGTTCTTCAAATGGAAGTTCGTAATCCATGTTGTCAATCATGTTTACGCCCTGATTGTAGTAGTGTATCGCTAAATTGTAGTTAGCACTTATGTTATTACTATCCTTCTGAATTACCGCTTCGTAAAGACCAATAATTTGAGATCCTGTTTCTTCAAGGTCTACGCCTTCGCCTGCCTTCTCATAAATGATAGAAAGCTTAGAGGCTTTATAAAGCATAAATTCAACATCGCGACCTTTAAAATCCATTGTGGGATTTGTCAATCGAGTCAATCGTTTGTACTCGTCGTAATAATTCTGTGCAGATTCAAACTCGTCTCGATCAAGAGAAGTTGCTGCGTCGTTAAATAGGGTAGAGGCCAAAAATTTCAGTGACTGAGTACAGTCATTCGTGAATTCATTGGCTGTGTCTAACTCAATTGTCTTTGAAAAAGAAGAAATGGCTTCTGTGCGGTTACTGTGACCTTCAGGGCTCGATCGGTCCAGTTTATACATATCCTTATAGATATAACCACGAAAACACCAAGTTCTCGACAAGTCATTATACTTTTCCTCCGCTACAGCGATATCAATGAGCTCCTGCGCTTTAGGATAGTCTTTGCCTTGGTACGCACGCAGCGCCAGGGATACCGGATCGAGCTGAGCCCTAAGACCGAACGGTACCATTAAAGTCAAGACTAGTATGGGGACTAAGAGTCTTTTCATTGTTAGTTAACCACGCGAGTGGCAAGTTTTTCTAAGCTATTACTTACGACCAATTCTTGGTCCTTGAATAACTTTCGGTTCATTTCATATTTTATCAAGTTACCGGAAACAATAAAATTGATCGCGGAGTATTTGTCCACCATTCCCGGTCCTTCCGTGATTATTAGACTACTGTAGCTTAACGCCTTCTTTGCATAAGGCTCAACTTCAGAAGCAGTTTTACCAGCAATGTAGATCACGTGACAGCGCTCAACATCAGCCGCGCTGGTATATGTCTTCACCACCACCTTTTGACTATTGATGCTCTTCGTGTTTGCCATTATTTCTAAGTTCTTCGCCAATGCATCATCGTTTATAACGGCCATTATGAAATCGCCCTGTTTGTATGCAGCTGGCCATTCGATCGAGGAGGCGAACTTTGAGATAAAGAGACTCTTGAACTTGGCTCGGGTATTCACCGATGTGTTCATGGTCTGAGAATTGGCCGTTATTGCCAATCCCATAAAGAGTGATATGATTAGGAGAAGTTTCCTCACTTTGTAATTCCGTGCAAAAGTAGGTGTTAGGCAAACACCATTCCAATTTGCGAGAGGCCCAATTTATGAATAATTCGAATTGGAAAACATTATATGATTTGATATGCATCATCTTCTAACTCGAATTTCGACGCGTCGATTTGCCTTTCTCTCTGACAATGGGCACGGGTATTGGGTTATACAGCCGCCTTGCGGTGAGCTTTCTCCATACCAGATTAAATCAATGCGACTTTCATCGATTCCATTAGCTTGAAAAATATTTCGAATATTAGTTGCACGAAGTTGTGAAATGCGATTATTTGCTCTGAATGACCCATATGAATCTGTGAATCCTGCAATTTCAACACTGTAATCGGGGTTGTTCTTGAGCAGTTTAATTGTACCAAAGACCGCATTACCAGAACCGGGAGGAAGCAACCACTGATTGAACTCATACATGAGAATACCGTCGGGTTTGGTCGGGAATTGATCCGCTCCAACTACCTCAAGCTCCGATCTTCGATTTTTTGCACGATCACTTTCGCTGCAGTCGTCCGCTACACTGCATTCAATAGCCAATTTTTCGGCCTCCCAGTTTCTCACGCTTACTCTCTCCATATTCACATCAGAGGATTCGAAATAGGTCGCAACCGCAGCAGTTCGAGCAGCAGAATATGACCATTCACCCTTTGTTTCAGATGGATCTATGTGTGAATTGATGCGCAAGAATGCATCGGCATTCGCTTCTAAACTCGCTAGAATCGGGCGCAGTATGGCACTATCTTCCGCTGTGAGTGCTTCTGATCGGTAATCAAAGTAGATTATCTCGGCATTAGATGGAGCTACATTCTTTATTGGTTTGGCGGGTTTGTATTTCTCAGAATCCAATGCGGCATCGTTGGCATCAATCAGGGCCATCGAATACTGGTCATGTGCCAGTTTATCGAAATTCCAAGTTCCATCTTCGGTGGCTTGCTCTGATATTGTATTTCCTTGTGCATCAAGAAGGGCGAACGTTGGGGTTATGTCCTCTTCATCCAACCTGATTGAATACGCCTGATCTGCACCCAGTTTTTTGAATTCAAACTTGCCGTTTTCATCCACAATTGCAATATCTATAATGTTGCCATCCTCGTCGTAGGCATAGACCTTCGTGCCTTTTTCAATGTCTCCAGGAAGCTTTTGAAATACTTGCCCAAAGACCAATTCACTCAGGTCTTCTTCTTCCTCTTCACCTAGGAGCGCTGCCGCCTCTAACACCAGCTTGGAGTATACAAACTGGTTATCCGCATCCATTTTTGCCATCCCGGCAAACTTGTTGTCGTATCCATAGAAACCAATATTCAGCTCGGAATCATCGGAATCTTCAAGCGCCAGAGTGAACTCCGCCTCGCGTTTAAGACGTTCGAATCTGAAATTACCTTCTCCGTCGGTATAAGCTGAGTCTAGGATGTTGCCGTTTTCATCGACGGCGTAAACCTTCATTCCAGGTTTGTAATCGCCAGGCAGCTGCTTATAGATCATTCCTGCGACCATGTCACTAGATAACATGCTCTCGTCAGATTCGTGAATTTTGAAACGATCGGCCTCTTCAGATTGAAGCGTTTCGTAGAAGTACTTAGACATCTCATCCAATCGGAGTTGAGCAACCAACTTTCCATCCAAGTCAAATATGGAGACGTTTAGATTCGTTTCATTGGTTTCAGCAACCTTGAATTCGTAGTTAACACCGCTCTTCAGGTGCGAAAAGTCAAAGACGCCATTTGAATCTGCGTAGACCGTTTCGACAATTCTACCATCATCGTCGATCGCCATTAATGACAATCCACTATGATAATCTCCAGGTAGAGCTCTGAAAACTTGACCGTGTAGTCCGAAAATGTCCATTTCGGAATCGTCTACACTCATTAAGTCTGGATAGAATTCTTGGGCTTTAAGTGAGGTGAAATTGAAGAATGGAATATCACCTTCCTTAGCCATGGCTACTTTTTCTCCCTTGGCATTAAACAGAAATAGATCTGCTTTAGCAGCTAGGTTTATTACAGAATCTGGCATGATGACCCTAAAAGGCTGACCAATTGGAATGTTTCCAAAATCAAACTTTCCGTTGGCATCTGTCTCCACGGCACGCAAGTGAATATTGTTTGAATCAACAAGCATTAATCGCGGCATTCACATAAGCACTAAGGTCGATATCAAAGGTTCCACCAGCGTCAGTAATGTGCAATGAATCGTTCGTAATGTTGGCACTAATGAGTAATTCGTTTGTGGAGTCATTGTCATTGTTTGCGGATGCAGAAGGAAGTACGGCGAAACCACCATCGGTGAGGTATACTGTGTCGTTGCTAATGGAAACGGTTTGCAACTCATTTGTAGAGTCGTTGTCATTGTTCACTGCGTTGACATAGGCACTGAGGTCTATGTCGAATGTTCCACCAGCATCGGTAATGTGCAACGAATCGTTAGTGATAGTTACACTAGTCAGCAATTCATTGGTAGAATCATTGTCATTATTTGTAAAACCTGCGGGTAAAACGGCGAAACCACCATCGGTTAAGAATATCGTGTCGTTACTGATGGAAACTGTTTGTAATTCATTGGTTGAATCATTGTCATTGTTCGCAACCGCCCCTGGCAACACAACTGATCCACCATCGCTAAGGAAAATCGTGTCGTTGCTGATGGTCAATATTTGAAGCTCATTCGTCGTGTCGTTATCCAAACTGGTACCACCTCCAATGAGGGCAGAAACGTCGATATCAATAAATCCACCATTCTGATACAAGCGAAGTGTATCCATGGATGCGCCTACAATTTCTCCAGAATCAACTCCGGTGGCACTTCCTGCTAGTGCACCAAGGTTTGTGGTGTCATTTCCGTTGTTTGTGTAAATGATGTAGTCCGTTCCATCCAACGAAGCACTATCAATCACCAAGACATTTCCTGCATTTTCCGCATACATCGCATATGGCACGGTCATGAGTTCGGTTGCGTTCCCCATGTCAACTCCATCAATGTTGACATTCAGGTACAATCCACCGCCGGCCCAATCTACGGTCGTGAAATCATCCACGGTTACTCCTCTACCAATTTGGATGGTGAACAACCCGAATCGGTTCGTTACAACATCATCCCAGGTTTCTTCATAAACGGTGGTGAAAACATTGGAGTCGATGATCGAGATGACCACGTCCAAGGTTTCTTTAGCCAACGGTGTTCCAGAAGTGTCTCTGGCCACGGCTTGATAATTTATCCCCTGTGGTACTTGTGCTTTTGCTTCTTCCGGGAGAAGAAATAACATTGCGAATGCCGAAAAAGCGGCGATCGTTAGGTGTCTTAATTTGAACATAGACTAAGATTTGATGGATTGTGCAAGAAACACCAACGTCGAATACTAGGCACAAAAATGCGTGTGGCATGGCCAATGGCCGCGCCCTTCCTCAATTCCAAGGTAGCATGATTGATCTTCGTCAGCGGGTTAGCGTTAAGCATCAAAAGTAATTTTTGACACTGGGTTTACCTAGTAAATACGTGATTTCTTAGACAAAGGTTTAGTTGCGTTGAAAAAACTTAAAACGCTGGGTTTAAGCAAAAAAAAAGGACCCGTAATTGGTCCTTTTTTTTGATTTCGATTTCGCTATTGCTGCGGAAAACTTGGCGGAGCTTCTGCGCCCTTTGCCTTCTTTTTTTGCTTTGGTGCTTGTTGGCGTTGTTGCTGTCTTTGTCCCTGTTGTGGAATGGCACCAACAATTTCAGTGTAATAGCCTTCAGCTCGATCGTATAATGGATCCATATACGCGTTCATTTCCTCCATTTTGTATTGCTTACCCATTTTCTGAAGCTGCTGAATAACCGCAACCCCTTGTCCTGTTTCTCGGTCAAGGGTCTTCTGATACTCCGTTTCAAGTGAAGCATAAAATTCGAGATGATCAATGTAGTAGTCGGCAAGCTGCTTCGCAAGTGCAAACCCGGCTTCCTTTTCATCGATTTGGAAGTAGGTGTCAACCACTTGAAGTAGCGTCACATCTTGTGGTGTGTTCGCATTCACAGTTTGCTCTACACACTTGTCCAATACAGCCTTGGCACGCTCTGTATCTCCTTCTTTGGCCAACACGTCGGCCAATCGAGAGAAGTTCAATCGCAGATTTGTTACAAAACGCATGTTGTTTTCATCCAGGAAGATATCTGGATCATTCATGTTTCCGAACGAAAATTCATTCATCATGTTTTCATACATAATGTCAGACTGAACTTCACCAAAGTATCCAAACTGATTCCCGTCGCTTTTCACTTCGTACGGTACCAATCGATACGTAAATCCTTCGTGCTGCATGTATTTAGTCAATCCGAAATAACTATCTCTAGGCATCGTGTTCGCGTAGTAAATTGGACGTTCCCAATTATTGTTTGCAAGTATGTCAAGCATGAGCAATTCACTCTTTAAAATGATCGATCCCTTTACTTCCCATTCAATGGCCGGCAACACGCGTCCCATATCTTCGGGAGAAACAACATTGAACTCCTTAACAGCCTTAATATCAATAGGTAATCTAAATTTCCGAGTTGGAATATAGCTGAGTTTCTTACCCGTCATCATCGGCTGCGTATTGCGATTATCCAATGCAAATGCAACGATCTTATCGATGTTGACAAAGTTGTCATTTTTGGTTCGCTCAACGATCGGTAAATAGTCTCGCGTGCCTTGACGATAATCGTCTTTGACCATGGTCAATTTCACCGGCAGTCCATCGTCATACGCCTGACGCTTAATCATGTCGATAAACCAGTCCGTGCTTCCAAGTGTGAGGTTAACCACACGAACATCTGTTCTGTATCCTTCCACTTCTTGAAGATACCAGAGCGGGAATGTGTCGTTGTCACCATTGGTAAATAAAATGGCATTCGGTTCACAAGAGTCGAGGTAGTTTTTCGCGATGGCACGAGCGGTGTATCTGTCAGATCTATCGTGATCGTCCCAGCCATCCTTCGCCATGAGCACGGGCGCAATAAGACACAACACGGTGGCGAGTACTGCATGCATTTTTCCATCGGAAACGACTTTTCCAATTCCATGCATGATTAACAATAGAAGGGATGCTACAACAGCCATATATAGCATCAACAATGCAAATGCTGTATTTCCTCCGAAGATCGCTCCCAGTATGGCAAGGGCGACTCCACCGCCCACAGCGTATCCCACCGTTTGTCCGAGTTCTTTTGTGTCAATATTTCGAGCTGCGTCGTACAGTGCCAAAACTCCAAATCCAATCCAAATGGCAAACGCATAAAATGATCCCGCATATGCATAATCCCGTTCCCGCGGTTGGAAGGGATACTGATTGAGGTATAGTACAATGGCTAATCCAGTGAAGAAAAAGAGTAGGAGGACTACCCAAGCATTTTCCTTGTTTTTTCTGAAGTGAAAGAGCATGCCAAGCAATCCAAGTATAAATGGAATGGCAAAGAAAAAATTCCGAGCTTTTTGGTTCTCGGCATAATCGGTAATGCTCTTCTGATTTCCAATATGTGCTTCATCTATGAAGTTAATTCCGGTCATCCAGTTTCCATCTTGAAAGCTACCGTGGCCTTGATGGTCATTCTGCCGTCCTGAGAAGTTCCACATGAAATACCTGAAATACATCCAGCCAACCTGATAGCTGAAAAAGAAGCGCATATTTTCGCCAAAGGTCGGTTTGTTGATGGTCGATGTCCTACCGGAGGGGTCTCGATACTTGACCGGCTTTCCTTTAAAGTCTGACCACCGCTTATAGGCCTTAACATGGTTCTTTTTTGTACTCCACATTCGTGGAAAGATTGTCTTGAAATCCGAGTGATAGTTTGGCTTTGACCCTTTACGATCGTCGGCTAACTCATACTTGCCTGTTTTTTCACTTGGGTAATAGACCGGGCTCCCATCTAGGTATTGGTTAGAAGGATCGAGCGGGGAGTTAAATTGTTGTCCGTAGGCTAGGGGAGAGTCTCCATACTGCTCACGATTCAAGTAAGCAAGCAAGTTAACTAAGTTCTCAGGGTTGTTCTCGTCAATCGGAGTGTTGGCGTTTGATCGAATCATGATCAACGCGAAAGAGGAGTACCCAATAATCAAAACAAGCAGCGATAACAACGCTGTGTTCAACGTAGGTCGATGTTCTTTTCTCGTGAAATAGATTCCGTAGACAATGGCACCCATTAAAAGGAAAATGAAAATGAGGGATCCAACATGGAACGGTGTACCGAAGGAATTCGTGATGACGTATTCAAATTTAGCCGCCAATGAGACCAAGCCAGGTATTATCAAGCCTTGGATTCCACCCAGTGTAACAACACCGATACCTCCAGCTATGATCATTCCACGCATACTTGGCTTGAATTTTTTGAAATAGATTACATAGGCAATGGCTGGTATGGCAAGTAGGTTCAGCAAGTGAATGCCAATTGACAGCCCTATGAGGTAAGCAATAAGTATAATCCAACGATCTGCTTTGGGTTCATGGGCTATTTGTTCCCATTTCAGAATGGCCCAAAACGTTATGGCGGTCATCATGGAAGAAAGGGCATAAACCTCGCCCTCCTCGGCGCTGAACCAAAAGGTGTCGCTAAATGTGTATGCTAAGGCGCCTACAATGGCAGAGCCGAATATGGCTGCCTCGTCGCCAGCACTGATGTTTTCTTTGCCATTTGTAAGGCTAAAGACTTTGCGTCCAAGTGCACTGATGGTCCAGAATAAGAAGAGAATGGTGAATGCGCTAGAAAGGGCACTGATGAGGTTAACCGCATAGGCCACATTCTCTGGCGCCACGAACATGCTAAACAAACGACCCACTAAAAGAAAGGTAGGAGCCCCAGGAGGGTGACCTACTTCAAGTCGGTATGATGTTGCGATATATTCACCGCAGTCCCAAAAACTTGCCGTTGGCTCCAGCGTGCTTATGTATGTATATGCGGCTATTGCGAATGTTAGCCAGCCAAGTATATTATTCCACTTTTGGTAGTTCATGCGATTCATTTAAGAAACACTTGCAGTTTCGCAAGGTGGCGCGAATTTAAAATTCTGAACTGATGCATTTAGTGAACATTGGTTATGATTTGCAACATTTTATTAATCGCAAGATTTTTTTTGTTTTAAACCGCATGATATCTAGAAAAAATATTTTTGGCACCGCAATTGTAATTGCACTCTTAAATCTTTAAATCCTATAAAAATGATGACATCAATTAACACCAGAATAATCGCAGCCGCCGCCTTGATTCTTTTCAGCGTAAGCTGTCAAAACCGCAAGGTCACTCGAATTGACCCAGAAGACAGAATAGATTTAAGCGGTCGATGGAACGATACCGATTCTAAAATGACTGCCGGAGCAATGATTGAGCAAATCTTAACTGGACCTTGGTTGGCAAACCATTTACAAAAGAATGACGGCGAAAAACCTGTTGTTGTAGTTGGATTAACTCGAAACAAGTCGCACGAACACATTACTCCAGAAACTTTTTGCAAGGATTTAGAGAAGTCTTTTATTACATCACAAAGAGTGCGGTTGGTACAAGGCGGAGAAATGCGTGATGAGGTAAGAACGGAGCGGGCTGACCAGCAGAACTACTCCAGCGAAGCCACCATGAAGAAATGGGGTTTGGAAGTTGGTGCAGACTATATGCTTCAAGGCGTTATTAACTCAACGGTTGATGAATACAAGAAAGAAAAGGTTGTTGAATACCAAATTGACCTTCAATTAACCGACATGGAAACCAACGAAGTGGTTTGGATCGGCGATAAGAAGATTAAGAAATACATCAAAGACTAAATTTAAGGTTATCATTTAAAAGCTCGGACCAATAGTTCGGGCTTTTTTTACATCTATGAAAAAACTCTCCTATATATTGATTGCTATGTTGCTTTCGAGCTGCGCTTCATACTACCAGCGCAATATAGAATTGCAACAAATGATATCGAAAGGGGAGCTGGAAAAGGCGGAAAAAAAGCTTGAGTCCAACAAGCGAATTCAAAGGGACAGAAATAGATTGCTCTATTTATTTAATATGGGATATATAAACCATATGCAGCAAGACTTTTTGGCGAGCAATATCTATTTCAATGAGGCAGATTTCCTTATTGAGGATTACAAGAAAAAGTATGGATTCGAGGCACTTGCCTTGATCAGTAACCCAGAAGTAAAGCCTTATAGAGCCGAGGATTTCGAGTCGGTAATGATTCACTATTATAAATCGATCAACTATTTGTCGCTAAAGCAATTTGATGCTTCGCTGGTGGAAGCGCGGCGTATGAACTTGAAGCTTAATCAGTTGAACGATAAATACAAAGACCATAAAAACCGCTACCAAGCGGATGCGTTCGCCCACGTATTAATGGGGTTGAGTTATGAAGCTTCCGGCCAGCTAAATGATGCATTTATTGCATATCGAAATGCATACAATGTATTTGATGGCGAGCATGGATACTTTGGGATAAGAGTTCCCGAGCAACTCAAGCAAGATTTGATGCGGACGTGTTATTTGTTGGGGTTCAGGAGTGAGTTGGAATTATACGAAAAGACCTTCGCCACCACCTATGTGCATCGTGAACTCAAATTTGGAGAAGCGATTGTAATTTGGCAAAATGGAATGGGCCCGGTAAAAGACGAGGTTAGTTTCAACTTCATTGCGATACCTGGCCAACCGGGATATATCATTTTTGAGAATAAGGAATTGGGAATAAGCTTCCCATTCTACATTGGAAACGATGCGCAAAAGAGAAAGGACCTATTGGCATTACAAGTTGTTCGAGTGGCATTCCCTAAATATGTTGAGCGACCGCCATATTATAAAGAAGCTCTTTTGGTTCATGACCAAACCGAGATCAAACTTGAGTTGGTCGAGGATATCAACGCGATCGCATTTAAAACACTTCAAGATCGATTTGTGCGGGAAACCAGTGTTTCGCTTTTGCGGTTGGCTCTAAAGAAATCTACAGAGCTGGCATTGGCCAATGAAAACGCAGCCTTAGGGGCTGCGGCAACTATTGCGAATTCCGTGTCAGAAAAGGCGGACACCCGAAACTGGCAGACGCTGCCCCACAGCATATACTATGCACGTGTGCCGTTAAATGAGGGTGAGAATATAGTGGGATTGAAGATGAAGAATCCAAAAGGATCATATGATCGGGTTGGGTTTCAATTCGAAGGCAAGCCTGGGGCAATGCATTTTATGCCATACCATAGTCTGGAGCATCTACCCCTTTGGCCTGGAGACGCCGGCGCTAGTGTACACGTCCAGAATAAGTAGTCTACTCCGATCGAAAGAAGTCGATCACGGATAAGTTGACCAGGTGCACATTGTTGTAATAATAGTGCAGTATGTCATCGTACGGATGCCCACGTTTTGCCATATTCATAGCCCCTTCTTGGCACAGCCCAACTCCGTGTCCATATCCATGTCCTTCAAGAATGACCGTGTCATTAAGTTCCTCAATCGAAAAATAGGCGGATAAAAGCTTTAGGTCGTAACGGATCGTTTTAAAGTCAATTTTATCAATTCCGTCGTTGCTTGGGTCGAAGGTAATGTGCCTTCTTTCTGGGCAATAGTTTAAAACGGCTTCCCTAGCAATTGGATCATTTATAGGATAGTCATGCTTGGTTTTGAGATAATGGAGCCATTCGGACTTTGGAATTGTGTGCCTCCAATATGAGTGAGGTTCTTGAATGCAATTTTCATCAATTCGGGCCCGGAGGTAATCTAAGTATCCGCTCCAGACATCTTCGCTATTACAGGTATAACCGCCGCAATTGCTATGAAAAGCAGCCGTTACCAGCTCGATGTCACTGTCTACGATTACAATTCCAATTGTTTCTTGAGTTCCACGCTGTATGTCTTGGTTGGCTCTGCTTCGGCTATGGTAGACTTGGCAGTGCACTTTATCGCATAGTTGAAATCCTTCTGCTTCATGCCTTCTCCGGTTGTTTAGCGCGTATGTTCTGCAAATAACGGATTGCACCTTATAGTACTCTTTGGGCTCTTTTGACCCAGCCTCCGACTCGACTACCCCGGCCACATAGTGTTCGATGTAAACTTCATTGACAATTTGAAGTTTTTGTCCTTTGGGTTTTATAATGAAGTCGTCGTTGTACTCGCGCTCTTTTTTGTCTCCGTCTATCCGTTGGATGCGCATTGAACTGCCCCAAGTGCTTCGTTTTATCTCAATTAGAGCAAAACTTCCCAAGTCCTTGCCTAAGGTTCGAAGGTGGATTAGTCCATTTTTATTTTCAATACGTACGATTGATTTTTGGTCAAGCTTTGTGACCTCTTGTCCGTTACCATAAATAGTGTACGATCCATCTCGAGCCTGAACGATAACCTCAACGGGTTCGTTCTTATTATAAATCCCAATTTTTAAGATTTTAGTCGAGGCCGAGACCTGAACTAGAAATAAGAAAAGTAAAGCGATGGTAAGGGAATAACGCATCGAACAAAAATATTGTCACTGCGTCTTTGTCTGATTAGGTGGCCTCCATGCTTTTCAACAATCGTGTCGCAACAATTTTTGAAGCCCCACCAGACCCCAGGATTTGCTGCAGCTGCTGATATTTATCAAGTACTTGTTGCCTTTTATCTCCTCCAGTCATAATTGAAAGCAATTCTTTTTCGAGGTTAGCAACACTTGCTTCTTCCTGAATCAGCTCACGAACAACCATCTCGTCCATGATAAGATTGACCAATGAAATGTATTTAATTTTAATCAACCAGCGTGCTATTCGAACGCTTATTGGATCCGATTTGTAAACGACCACTTGGGGAGTGCCGATTAGGGCAGTTTCTAGCGTCGCTGTTCCTGAGGTTACAACACAAACTTCCGATGACCTGATTAAGTCATACGTATCTCCTTCTACCAATTTTATGTTATCCTTCAGCATCAATCTATACAGCGACTCAGGATGCCAATGGACTTTTGAAACAACAAATTGATGACCTGAAAGTTTTGTCGCCAACTCGTTTGCCAACGGCAGCATTCGTTTGATTTCTTGTGATCTACTACCTGGTAAAAATGCAACGACTTTCATGTCCGGATTTAGCTCATGATTGGCTTTAAATAGATCGGTGTCATAATGGTGCTTATTGAGCTCATCTAACAACGGATGACCCACAAATTCAGCTTCAACGCCATGCTTTTTATAGAAATCGCTTTCGAAGGGTAGAATAACAAATACGCGTTGAATATATGCTTTGATCTTTTTGACACGCGATTCCTTCCAAGCCCAAATTTGAGGAGATATATAGTAATGAACCGGAATGCCCATTTCATATATATGCTTCGCCATTCTAAGATTAAACCCAGGGTAATCTATGAGCAATACCGCATCGGGGTTGAAGGTTGAAATGTGCCCCTTGCAAAGTTTGAAGTTCTGGAGAATGGCTCGGATATTTAGCAGCACCTCGACAAAACCCATGAATGCCAATTCGTCGATGTGTTTCATCACCCTTCCTCCGGCGGCGGCCATTTTATCACCGCCCCAGCACTGAATTTCAATTTTAGGATCGGATTTCTTCAGTTCTTCAATCAAATTGGCGCCATGTAAATCGCCACTTGGTTCGCCGCATATGATGAAGAGTTTATGCGACATATTTGAAGTAGATGACAAATGGGGCGTAAACAAAGACGCCGAAAATCACGCCCCGCGCCGCTTGATACCAGTCTTTGTTTAGGGCAAGGAAAAAGAAGGCAAGATTGAATATCAGCGACACAGAAATCAAAGATGATTGGGCGGAGTTAGAGCCCTGAATAACGTCGATAAACGTGAGCAAAGGTTTGTGATTAAACATAACCAGATAAAAGGCCAGCGCGCCAATCCATGGGCCAATTAAGCCAGCGATCAATCCAGCAACGATTGTATTTAGTTTATCCAACTTTCAATCTCTTTGAGGTCAGCGTAATTGGTTAGGTCATAGTTCACAGGGACGATGGAGACAAACCCATTTTGGAGCGCCCATAGATCGGTGTCTTCCTCGTGGTCATCAAAGGGCATAAAGTGCCCCGTTAACCAGTAATAATCTTGCCCAGAGGGATCTTGCCGTTGGTCAAACTCTTCCTGCCACTTTGCCTTGGCTTGACGGCAAACTTTCATTCCTTTAATCAGGTCAAGGTCTAGTTTAGGAACGTTGACGTTTAAACAAAAGTTCTTGGTCTTGGATCGTAAGGCCAATTCAATGACCGTTTTAGCATAGTCCGAAGCGGCGTCAAAATCGGCTTCATGTGCATGATCTAGTAGACTAAATCCAATTGAGGGGATGCCTTCGATATATCCTTCTAATGCAGCACTCATAGTTCCTGAGTAGATCACATTGATACTTGCATTGGAACCATGATTGATGCCGGATATTATTAAGTCGGGCTTTCGGTCAAGAATAACATCCAGTGCGATTTTCACACAATCAACCGGGGTTCCGGTACACTGATATGCTTCATAATCATCGCCCTTCTCCATGGTTTGAATTCGGAGTGTCGAGTTTATGGTAATGGCATGCCCCATCCCGCTTTGCGGTTTGTCCGGGGCAATTTTTATTACACGCCCAAACGTGCGAGCTACCTTGGTCAGGGCAACAATTCCTGGAGCGTGAAAGCCATCGTCGTTCGTGACAAGTATTAATGGTAGGTCGGGCATGTTTTATTTACGGTTCAATATGGGGTGCGAAGTAAAAGAAGCCTGCCGACATGCGTTCATGTATAGCCTTAAAAATCTTAATTTCACACCACAATAATCCATTAAACATGAAACAACTTTACATTATTGGAGCTGCACTCTGCATCTCTTTTGGAATTCAAGCACAATCTACCCGCACCGTTTTGCTTGAGGTGAGCGAATCAGCTTGGACGGAAAATAATTCATCAATTATCTGTGCCAAGGAAGATGTGAAGTCTCAGTTTGGTGATGATGAATTGGCTGTTATCTCCTACCACTGGGATGATTTGCAAAATGGGGGCGACCCGATGTATAAGAATTTCTCAAATGAGTGGGCGCAAACATTTAATGTTTCTGTTTGGGGAAGAGGTGCAATTGACCGAACATCTTATAACGGGTTAACCATGACATCGCTCGCTGAAGATGTCTGGGCCGATACTGTATCGGCGCGAATCAATCGCACCACAGATGGGCTTGTTACACTTCCCGAGGTGCTTTATGACCCGGATGAGGATGAAATTTTTGTACGAGTAAACATTGAGTTTACTGATTCAGTCTTGGGTATCGTGAATCGTGAAATGCGCTTTTTCTGTTATTTGGTTCAAGATGGAGTTGTTGCAGATCAGGTAGTGGATGTAGCCAACTTAGGAACATGCACCTTGTTTCCTCCACCATACGGCTTGGATACGGTCAATTCTGTTCAAGTAATTACGAAGCAAAACTATGTGCATAACGATGTTGCCGTCTCAAACCCATCGGGAGTAGGAGGGACGGATAATGTTATTTCACAGCAGGTAGAAATTGGCAACAAATTCAGTAAAAACTATACGTTTTCTAAGCCAAGTGGAATAAGCATGTCTTCACTCCGCGTGGTTGCCTTCGTTGCAAATTATGACAATGGAGATATTGAAAAGAATGAGGTTATTAATGCAGCTCAAACGGAGACGTTTGTGGAGTATGATAGCAGCGACGAGACAGATCCGAATCACCCTAACAACATTGATAATCCCAATAGTCAATTACATCCAGACAATTGGCCAACGGCTGTCCGCGAAATCAAATCCTTTGATCCAGAAATATCCATTTCACCTAATCCTACATCTGATTTAGGAATTATAGAATTCAATGTTCCGCAAAGGGAGCGAATTGCAGTTTCGATATACGACATGTCGGGCAAGTTGGTGTTACCAGTCTACAATCAAATGCTAGCGCCAGGTGGGCAGAAGGCAGCTTTTAGTGGTCGAAACCTGGAAAACGGGGTGTATGTGGTAAGGGTGAGTTCAGCAAGCTTTGTTGGACACAAAACACTCGTTATCGCGAAATAGAAATTCCATAGTGGCCGAAAGCGGAGTGGATGTTGCACAATAAATGTTGAAAACCCAGCAACCATGACTTGATTAAAGCAGTCTAATTGATTAGATTCATAAAACTTACTTGAACTACGCGATATGAAAAACATTTACATTTCTCTCTTAGCTGTGTTTACTGCCCTTGGAGCTTCAGCTCAAAGCTGGGACGTTCCTGAAACAAACGCAGGACTAATCACGAAAATTACTGCCTCATGGTGTGGGCCTTGCGGTGGATGGGGTTGGGATGGTTACGCTGAACTAATTGATAATCATCACGATGATCACATTTGTATGGCGCTATACGCTTCTTCATCAAGTTTGTATTACACACCTGATGCAGATGTAATCGCGGGTGAAATTGGATTTGGCGGATATCCAAACTTTGCGGGAAACGGTGAAGATGTTGGTACATCATACGCAAGCGTTGGAGGTATTATAGATAACTATGAAATGGAAACAGTTAAAGCTAACGCGGCTTATGAAATTGTTGAAGTGACTGAAGACAACATTAAAATCAACGTAAAAGTTGAATTTTTTGAGCAAATGGACGGTGAGTTTGTCATTGCTGCCTACATGATCGAAGATGAGATTGTTGGATATCAGAATGGCCAAGGAGATTCAGCCCACCACCACTTAGTGTTTAGAGGTGCTTTCACGCATTCAAGCAATGAATATGTTTTAACAACTGAAGGAGCAAATGCAGGAGAAGTATTCACTAAGACATTGAGCATTGATCGCTCTGAGGAGTGGAATTTAGATAACTCGGAAATTGCTACCGTACTTTGGGTCAAGGATGAGACGGACCCGACTGATTTGATCTATGTGAATGGAACAAAAGAGCCTCAGGCAGGTGAGCTAGAGCAAGGTGGTGGTAACGGTGGCTCTGGCGGCGGAGGCGGCGGCGGAGGAACTACTGGAGGATCGGATGATCCAAATGATTGGACTGTCGGAATCGAAGATGACATCACTGAATCAATGGAATTATATCCTAATCCAGCGAAAGATGTTTTGAATGTGAAACTTACAAGCGCTAGTGACTTTAACGTTGAGGTGTCTGACCTATTAGGTAAGGTTGTTCTTCGTAATCAGATCTCTGGTAAGCGCAATGCGGCCATCGACGTATCTGCTCTTCCAGAAGGACTCTACATGATCCGGATTGAGACGGATAACAATAGTTTCCTTGATCGAGTGATTGTGAAGTAAGACAGAATAATATTTCAAAAAGGCCCCAACTTTAGTTGAGGCCTTTTTTTTTTGCCTTAAAGTCATTTCAACCCTATGAATGGAGTTTGGAATGGCAATTGCCTCTGTATTGAAAACGAATAAATTTGAACCATGAATAAAATTGTAATCGGATTAAGTCTTTTGCTATACGCTAATCTAGCGGCAGCCCAAGATCCAATCGAAGTGAGTTCGACAGTTAAGAGTGTCACAGTATATCCTAGAGGTGCCCAGATCGAACGATTTTCGAGCAAAAGCTTATCAACCGGGCGGCAGTTTTTAGTTTTCCCAGGATTGGCATCTGAACTTGATGCATCCAGTATTAGTGTATCTGCGAGCGATGGAATAAGCGTTATGAGTGTTGCCTCTCAGGTTAACTATCTCAAGCTAGGAAAGCGACCAAAGAACGTGCAGTTATTAGACGATTCATTGAAAGCATATGAGTTTGACCACAAATTCAACCAAAACATGCTCGCTGTATATACAGAGGAAAAGGCCATGATTTTGGCCAATAAGAGTGTTGGCTGGAGTGGACAATCTGGAGACTTCTTAATTGAAGATTTGGAAGACCTAAGCGATTTTTATAGAGACCGATTGGCGGATATTATGTTGAAAGTGATGCAACTGGAACAGAAGCAAACAAGGCTGAACCTTCAGATCAACAGAATGCGAAAGCAACTAAATGAACATAATGCCAAATTGAATCGGTCAACGGGTGAGGTTCTAGTTGAGGTGAACGTTCCAAAAACTTCGACTGCAAAGTTTACGCTGAGCTATATGGTGCGCAGCGCTGGCTGGGTTCCTTCATATAATGTTAACGTGACCGACGTAGATAAGCCATTGAAGTTTGCCTATAATGCCAAGGTGTATCAGAATACGGGAATTGATTGGAATCAAGTCGACATTACATTGACGAATGCCAACCCGAACTTAAGTGGTAACAAACCCGAGATTCACCCTTGGAGGTTATACTTCGTCGAAGGATTCGGCGCGTACGGAGGTTCAGGAGGGTCAGCAGGGGTGTTGTCGAACAAGATGGAGTCAATGGAAATGGATGGTGCCACGAAGACACGGGCCTTTGCCGTGGCTGCAGACGATATGTCGGGAGCTGACTTGGAATACCCTGTGAATGATGCGGTTACGCGGTTTAAGATTAAGTCGACGCAAAATATTCCTTCAAATGGTAAGCGTCAAGGCCTGAACATCGATGAATTTGAAATTCCTGCGAAGTACGAATACTACTGCGCACCTAAGGTGGATCCAACCGCATTCTTAATAGCACGTGTCTCGGATTTCGAGAAATATGATTTGTTGCCTGGGGAAGCAAACCTTTTCTTCACCAATACATACGTTGGAAAGGTCTATATCAATCCAAACTCCATCGCAGATACCTTTGATTTAAGCCTCGGTCGAGATCAGAGTATTATAGTGAAACGAGAGAAGATCACAGAGTTTTGTGAGACAAAAAAGATCGGTAACTCGACCAAAGAAAACCTTGGGATAGAGATTTCTGTCCGAAACACGAAGGGGACCAAAATTCATCTGATCATAGAAGATCAAATACCCATTTCGTCTAATAAGGAAATTGAAGTGAATTTGGATGGAGCCAGTACAGCCAAACATACAGAGAGTACAGGAAAACTTCGATGGAGCAAAAATATCATGGCAGGATCGACCGAGGTAATGACCTTTCGGTATTCAATAAAGTATCCTTCAGGTAGAAAAATCAATCTTTAATCGAAAAGACGCAACTTTTGTTGCGCAAGCATAGTATAAGATTCTGTTAGTGGTTCATTATTGAATCGATAAATGGTTTAAGGGTAAGGAGCGGTGAGGACCGCTCCTTTTTTTGTGCCCTTTTTCATACTTTCAACCCATGTTACCCTCTGCTGAAAATCTGATTATCCATCCTTATTTTGACGCCTATTTGAAACTAGTGCAGCTTCCTGAATTGCAGGGCGAATTAGCAGCGTCGACTAGTTTGGTCTTAGATACTATGAATTCGTTGGAGGGTACCGATCTCTCGTTTCAATATTCACCTGGAAAGTGGACTATCGCTCAGTTGGTGTTGCACTGTATTGAAACAGAGGCGATCTTCAATTATCGAGCGCTTACAATTGCTCGTGAGCCCTCTAAGCCCAATCTAGCAGGGTTTGATGAAAACCTCTATACTGAAAATGTGAATTCCGAAGGGTTTGATCTTGAGGCGCTGATATCCTATTTTCAAAGCGTTCGCCAATCCACGATGCATTTGCTTCAAGGGATGCGGCCAGAGCAATTAGTTAAGGTTGGTTCGGCCAATGGACATGATGTGGAAGTGAAAGCACTCTTCTATGTAACCTCCGGACATTGGCGACATCACTTGAACGTATTAACCGAAAGATATCTGAACATTGATAAATAGAGAGCGACTAATATCAGCACTGTACTTTGTAGTTACTTCATTGATTGTTATAGCGCCAGCTTTATACAACCGTTATCCATTGATCTACTTTGATAGTGGAGCTTACATGGAAATGGCGGCTAATCTTGAACCAAGTTTTCATAGATCGATAGGCTATCCTTTTTTAATGCGCATTACAGGATTTCTTACAAGTAATTGGCCGATCATAATTATTCAAGGACTTGCGGTATCCATATTACTCTATCGTGTATTAGCTCATTTTGTAGAACGAAACCTCAAGTGGGTACACTTTTTCACCGTTGTGGTCTTGGCATTTTCTACCAGTATGAGTTGGTATGCAGCGCAGCTCATGCCCGATGTTTTTACGCTCATTTTGGCTTTGATTTTCATTTTAATCGTCTTGGAGAAAGGGAGCAGAAAATCACTCTTTGTTGTTTATGGAGTTGGTTTGTTTATAGCACTGACAACCCACTTAAGTCATATTCCAATTGTGATTCTTTTGTTGGGATCCTTTGGTATTGCTCATGTTTTGAAACGCTTTCAGCTTGCTCTGAATCAATGGTTGACACTAATTCTGCCACTGGTTGTGGTTATCGTATTTACAATGAGCTACAATGCAGTATGGGGTCATGGATTTAGGTTAAGCATGGCGTCGAACGTATTCATTACGGCCAACCTAGGTGAGATGGGACTCTTAAAAGGCTATTTGGATGAACAATGTGCTGAAAAGAATTACGTCCTGTGTGAGATCAAGGATCAACTGCCCCTTGAAACGGGTGGTTATCTATGGGCGAAGGGAAATCCAGTGGATGCACATCCGGATGGTTGGGCGGGAATGAATGAAGATTGCGCACCTATTGTACATGACTTTCTTACCAAACCGAAGTATTTGATTCAGTTCGTTTTTGCCGCCACAAAATCCACGCTTGAGCAAATGTTTCAGATAGAGCTGGGAAGTGGGCTTGAGTATTCATACGTAGATGGTTCACCGCCATCGTGGCCAATGCATAGTCACTTCAGTCTAGAGTTAAACGAGTACCTGACCAGCGTTCAAAACAAGGAATCAACCACGTTGCCCATATCTTTTTTTCAATGGATGAATTACCTCAGCCTCGCCCTAGCGTTTTTGATTATTGGATGGGCTATTCTCACGAACCAGATGACTCCCCAATTGATGCTGGTACTGTTAGTTGCTTTTGCCTTTTACTTTTTTAATGCAGCCGTTACTGGCATTTTAGCAAATGTCTACGAGCGCTTGCAGTGCAGACTCTTACCGTTGATTCCTCTAGTTGCCATTTTGGTCTTTGCTCAACTCAAGAAGTTACCTGGGCAAAACACGGGCATAGCCGAATAAAGATCAATTACTATCTTTCTTGGGAATCTGTTGATGAAAGGCATCCAAGAAAAATACATCTGGAATCAAATTCCACTTTTTAGGGTATTGTGGCCCTATATCCTTGGGGTTTTAATCGGAATTTTCTATCCATTTGTAGTCCCGGCAATCGCTTCTGGTCTTGCGCTATCGTTGATAATTATCTTCATTCTTGTTTTTGAGAAGGCAAGAAAGAACTGGGTCGTGTTGCTTCCGGTTATAGTTGTTTTGGCTGGGTACTGCATCGCTGTGCTAAACACCGAGGGCTTGAATCCCAATCATTATACACAACAAGATTTAGATCAAACAGATTGGATTGTTGGAACACTTCAGACGGATCCAATTGAACGATCGAGAAGCGTCAAAGCAGAATTGAGACTTGAACATGCGTCTCATATGCGCGATACAACCGCGCTGCTTGGAGATGTTCTGATCTATTTTGAGAAAGACGAAAGGCTCAAAACTCTACGCTATGGAGATCGCCTTGTGCTAAACGGGAACCTCAATGAGATAAGTGGACCAAAGAATCCCGGCGAATTTGATTATCGGCGCTATTTAAAGATGCACCAGATCGAATCTCAGATATACGTCTCTTCAGGTCATTGGCGTTTGATGGAAGAGGGCGGAGGCTTGAGAAGGTGGATAAGTGATGTGCAGCAAAAGTTCATATCGGTATTGAAATCAAACACACGAAGTAACCGGGAGTTGGCGATACTCTCAGCATTACTAATAGGTAACAAGCAGTTTTTAAGTGCGGATCAAGTAAGCGCCTTTGCAGGGTCGGGGGCCATGCACGTGTTGGCTGTGTCTGGCTTGCATGTCGGAATAATTTTCTTGCTCGTAAGCTTTCTGTTAAAACCAATCGAGCGCATACGCTGGGGAGGCTACCTAAAGGGACTTTTGCTCTTAACAACATTGTGGTTATACGCTGGAATCACGGGCTTGTCTCCATCCGTGACCAGAGCGGCGACAATGTTTAGCTTCATCATCGTTGCGAACCAATTTGGTAGGCATACTGACATTTACAACACACTTGCTACCAGCGCCCTGTTTCTTCTTTTAGTCAATCCGTTTCTGATCCTAGAAGTTGGTTTTCAGCTATCCTATTTGGCCGTGCTCGGCATCGTCATCCTTTACCCAAAAATCTACGCGTTGTGGAAACCGAAGCGGTGGATCCTGGACAAGGTGTGGTCCATATCCGCTGTTTCCATTGCTGCTCAACTTGCTACGTTTCCCTTGGCCCTGCTGTATTTTCATCAGTTTCCAAACTACTTCCTGTTAAGCAACCTCATCGTAATTCCTGCGGCTACGGTAATCATTCCTCTGGGAATTGCCTTGCTTGCATTTCACTGGGTCCCATTCTTAGGCGATTGGATCTCTTTTCTCCTGAATAAAGTGGTGCATTGGCTGGATCGCGCGATGGTTGGGATTGAAGGGTTGCCCTTTGCCGTCTTAAATGGGATCGACATCGGCGCTTTTGAAACCGTGATCATGTATGCATTGGTCATATGCATAGTGACTTATCTGATAAGAAGGCGATTCATCTGGCTTCCCATGTCCGTCTTGCTGCTTTGCTTTCTTGAAGGGGTGAATGTGCATGAATACTACCAACAAATTGGGCAAAGGTCGTTGACAATTTACTCCATAAAAGGGGCGGACGCCATTGATCTTCGCAGAGGACACACCCATCTTTTTATCTCCAATTTTGGGGACGTTGACAGGGAGAATAAGCTTTCATATAATGTAAGGCCAAGCTGGTGGCAAAACGGGCTGGAAGAGCCCCTTGAATCTTCGCTGCGGCCAGGCCTCTATGGGTTCGAACAACGTCAATTGTTGGTGTTGGATGAAACACGCGTAGATATTGACTGTGTCGGGGCA
>Ga0209198_1000886_pt1 | contig 24588 bp, 11 predicted proteins | sample COGITO_mtgs_1105_2_FD_184804 | JGI IMG/M metagenome (GOLD analysis project Ga0209198, IMG submission 184804) | Pelagic marine microbial communities from North Sea - COGITO_mtgs_110519 (SPAdes) (version 2) | ecosystem: Environmental > Aquatic > Marine > Epipelagic ...
CATTATAAGGAAGAGGTGCAAGAAAAACACCCAGAAGACAAGGACAATAGCTTTATTAGTACTATGAATATTAATCTTGATTCCACTAGTACTGAAAGTGATGAAGCACCTTGGTAATTAGTTAGTTGTTTTTAATACATCTTTGGAATTGATTTCATCTGAAATAATCTTGAAATAGAAATCCACTTCTTTCTCATTTTTAGGAATATTCCAAAAGCGTTTAAGAATTGATTTACCATTTATTACTAAAACATTGTCTTCTCCAAAATCAAACGAACCTTTAAGTTCCTTGTTTAGTTTTTCAATTAAGAAATGACGGTATTTAAATTTTTCAATAAGCCTATCAAATTCTTTTTCTTGTACAAGAGTATTTACCTCTCTCCCGTATTCATCAGTTATAAAATAACCTTCACCAAAAACATGCATTAAAGTTCCTGCCGCTTTGTTTAAATGTAACCTATTTTCAAAGGATAGAATTATGTTTAAATTATTCATTAGTATATGTATCTAATCAACTTTATAAGTTAGTTTCATTGTAATAGAGGCTGTCTTTTCTCTAGAACTTGTTTTAAATGTGGAAAACCAATACTTCTACAATGGAAAATCAAGTAACAAGCTTAAATGATTTTTTTTTGGTTTTAGTGGTTATTATTTTGATCGTATTTGTACTAATATAAATCTTTTTACGATAAAAGATGCCTTCCTTAAAAGTCTAGGTTGCAATTATATTGTAAAATTAAAGTTACCTCTGTTCTTGAAAAGCAAACTGGTAGAGGAATTATATAAAAAGTTTCATAAAATAAAGATTGTCTACCTTATTTGCTTAATAAATTCCTTTAATGTAATTGTTGTTATCTTCAATCCTTTAGCTTTTATCTGTAAGCCATTATCCGAAGTTAACAATATAGGGTTTTCAGTTTTAAACTTTAAAGCTACTGTTAGAATTTGATTATCTGGTGAACGCTTATTAAAATCTAGAGGTAACAAAGTTGTATCTGAAATTTCCATTCTTAAATCTCGTGTATCCATATGACGGTTTATTGATTTTAATGCTTTTTGGACATTACTCTTTCCTTGACCATCTAGCTTAGATTTTAAATTATCTAATTCATCTATAACCTTAGCAGATAAGATTACTGGATAATCCTTATTTATTTTAGAAATAATATCTGGATAATCTACAAATACGTTTGTATCAATTATGTAAAGGTTTTCTTTGTTTTTTTTAATTTCCTTTTTTGTTTTCTCAAATTTTGAAACATCAATTTTACCTATGACTTTAAGACCAATACCATTGCTTGGGTTTGATGATTTTGATTGGTTACTTTGGAGATTGTTATTGTCAATTTCAAATTGTTGTTTATCTGCTTTTGCTGCTAAACTTTCTTTATTTGAAGCATGTATATCCTGCCCGGAAGCGGTAGTTACGCCAGTTACTGGATTTACAGTAAATGCAAATTCATCCCTAAGTTTAGAAAGATAATTACCAACCTCATTTGGAAGATTTACAAAACGGTCAAAATCTTGTTCAACTAAGATAAAAGTACTTTTTTTTGCACGACTAGTTGCAACATTAAAACGATTTAAGTTAAATGAAAACGAACTTGATTTTGGAATTACATAGAAACAATAATCTACATCCAGACCCTGAACTCTATCTACAGATTCTATTAGATAATTTCTTGAATTTGTCTTTGATTTAAGGTTCTGTTGTAAATAAGTAAGCGTTTCTATATATGGTGTTAAAACCGCAATATCATTACCTTTCAACTCTGTTAACTCATTTAAGCCCTTTACTAAAAATCTTATTATTTGACCTAAAATATCTCCTTGCTTATTAGAAAATTGCACTAATGTTGGACCTCCTTCCGAATGCGTGATTGAACTGAACTCCCTCAATTTCTTTACATCGGCATCAATGTTTTCGTATAACGATTTTGATTGAATAGTGTTGCTATAAAAGTTATTGGTAAAACCTGTAGAACGTTTTGTAAGCCTACGTGTTTCTGTTTTACGATTAAATGAAAAGTTTTCAATTTGACATAGCGTATTCATACCGTGTATGAGAGAGTCAATGTTGGGGAATACTTTATAATTCTTATTTGTGACTATAGGAACAATTTGTTTCGGGTCACCAACAACAATTACTTTTTCCCCCACTTTACAGGCAGCTGCAATAGTTGTTAAATAAGCTTGAGATGCCTCCTCAACAATTACATAATCGTACGAATGAGTCTGTTCTTCCCAGATTCTAGAAAATTGATAAAAAGTAGTCAAGGTAAGATGTCCTTTAGTTGGCAAAAGGTCTTTAGCATTAATAAGCTTTGGGAATTTCTTCCTTTCATCAATGGAGATAGGTAATTTGGAAACACGCTCTTCATTAAAAAGTTTATCAAAAAATGACTTTTCACAAACTTCAACTGCTGCTTTATTTGTTAATGCTGTAATAAGTACAGAATGATTTTTCAGGACTAAACGAGAAACTAAATCAGCTACTTGATATGTTTTACCTGTACCAGGAGGGCCTTGTAAAACATAAATTTTTGATTTTTCTACCTCTTGAATAATCTCATTAGCAATATCTATGTCTTCTGTAAGTAAATTTGGATTGACATCATTTTTCAAATCATATTTGAAACCTAATATTTTTTCCCAAAGTTCATTACCATTTTCTTTAAGATTCTCACTAAAATCTTTCAAGTTTTGTAAATACTCAAAAGGTGGTATAGTTGGGCCAAAAGCTAGTATTTGATTGTGTTGTAAGCGTTCGACAAACTCTGTATCCATTTCTCTAATCAGCATTGTAATCCATCCTTCACGTTTTGAAGGGATGTAGTCTACAATTTTTGTTTCAGTGCAGTTTCTATCTTTAATTAAATCGGAATAGATTAGATTAGCCCAAGTTTTAGGTAGTTCAAAACCTGGCTTTGGTCTGAAACAATTTAGTTTTTGATCTAGACGAGGTGCATATTTACCTTCACCGGTTGGTATATCTACAAAAACATTTCCTCTTTTCTCATCTAAACCACGATATTGACCTACATAGACATCACCATTTTGAAATAAGGCAAGCCCAGTTGCATTGAACGTTTTCTTTACAGAGAATTCTAATTCTTTAAGTTCTTCAGAATAAAACTTTATTTGATTTTCTTTGGTAACCATTATTCTATTACAATATTATCATCCATTACATTTGCCTCTTCATCTTTATTAAAAATTCCTTTTTTACCGATTTTATCAAAAAGACTTTCTTTCATCTTTTTACTTGTTACCAAGATTAAATGTGAATCAGATTCTAAATTGTCAAATACACCATCAATCTCTTGCTCGTTTTTATTATTAGGTATTCTAAACAATACCTTATTCTGCATTTCATCTTCCAAAAGTTTCATTCTGTCTTTAAAGATTTTTGGTTCGTTACCTGGGTAAATTGTTATCATTTGTGTCTCTTCTGACTTTAACATATCCCAATGACTTTTATTTAGAAATAATAAACCGCCCTTAGCACTTTTGACTATGAAATTTATATTATTCCCTTCTAAATCTTTGATTCCATATAAAGCTGCATAATTGTTTTCACTATGACCTTCGTTAACAGCATAACCCTCGGCTTCTAAATAATATAAAGCTCGCTTTTTAGCATTGCTGTTTTCGTCATTTTGTCTCTCTTCAGATATGCCGTAACGGTCTTGAATCATTCGGTCGAAAGTTTCATTGTATTTTTCTTTTAAAGGGTCATCTTCAAATTCATCTGGATGTTCACTATAATAAATATAAAAGTCCTTCAAACTCTGAAACTTATCCTCTGGTAGTATTGATGGATTTTGATTTAAAATTGAACTCTTTAATATTTTTGAAAAATAAAAGCCCCCATTATTTTCCTCCATTAAATTCCCCAATGTTTTATTTATTGTAATATTATTAAATGTTCTTATATACGGTACTTCACTGCCATCATAAATATAAATAGGGCATTTTTCAAAATGCTCCCATTTCTTGTAAAATGGCTCATCCCAAAGTTTTGATTTTTCTTCAAGTAATTCTTTATCTACTACTTCAGACAGTTCAATATTTTCTGTATTAAAATGTTTTACCATCTCACCACAAATACTATCTATAAGTAGAAAATATTTATTCTCTGCTTTAATTTTATTAAATATTGTAGTGTCATACTCTTGCCTTTCTTGAAAGAAATATAAATTTGAAGTAAATTCTATTTTTTTTAATTTATATGTTCTAATGCCTTCTTCATTGACAGAAATAATAACGGGTATTATGATTCCGTTCTTGTTTTTAATATTGAGGTTTATGGAATTATTTACCCTCTTAACAATCTCTTTATTTTTAGTAATTATTTCTGGACTATATTTAGATAACCATTCAATTGTATTCCAAGTAATCTGGTGATTTGATTTAGCTTCTGTGTACAAACTAATGACTTCATCCATTTCACTATCATCAGCTATCATAGATTTTCGAAGATTTACAATAGCACTATCAATTCCGTTATACCCGAGCTTTGATAGAAAATAAAATCTGTTTACTTGGTCTATATTTACCCACTCTTCAAGCCAATTAGGAATAGATTCAGATTCGATAGCGAAATTCTTGTCAACACAATTATTTATAATTAAATCCTGAAATTTAAAATCTGATAATTCAGTAAAATCAATTTTAAGTAAAATATTTAAAAACTTTTTATAGGAATTATAAAGTTGTTCTTCACTCCCTTGTTCTTTGTAGTAATCATCGAAATGTAGTTTTGCCCAATTTCTTTTATTACCATATGATTTATCAAGTAACTGAAAAACCACTTGAGCTTCAGAATAAAAGAGCCCTTCTTCATTTTCTATTTCATAATGAATTTCCTGCGATTCTAATATTTGTGTTTTAAATATTAATTTTCTTAGTTTTCTTTTATTTGTAATTTGTGTAAAAGATTCTAGTATCTCTTCAAGTATATCGGACTCTCCTTTATACCCTGTTAATACATCTGATAGATGTAAGCCTTTTATAATTACACCCCCACCAAAAGAAATGGCATTACTAGTATCAAAATCTGTTAATGACTGATTATTAATATTTAATTTAGTCTTTAGCACCTTAACAAGGTTAGAAACTACAGTGGGTACTTGATCTGTATCTTCAATAGGTTTCAGTATGTTGTGAACTATTATATACTCAGCAGAGTTGCTGCCATATTCTTTATCCGTTTCAAGTAACAGATTAGGTAAGTTAACAATGAAACTATTTAATAGTTCAAATGAAATATTATTAGACAGGTGTATTGCTAACCTCTGATCAAACTTTCCAGAATCTATTATAGCTTTTACTAATTTCTCTCCTTGAAGTAATCCTATTTTATATCGATTTTCACTGCACAATTTTTTATCCAATTCATTAAATAATGAAGAAAGTTCTGTATTTGACTGTAAATAAGTCGTTAAGTCTTTATCTGAACCGTCAAAAACCTGTACATCCTCAATTACCTCAATCTCATAAGTATTTTTAGTATTTGCAACTAACGTATAGTTTTTAAAGAATACTCCAAATCCGCTATCATCTTCCATCCAATCTAATAGTATATTTGCTACTACCATTTCAAGATCTTCAAATTCTGACCAATCTATTTCTAAACTGTCATCAGTTTTTATTGGAAACGTTTTTATTAATAAACCACATTCTTGAACTGGAAGTATTTTAATCTCTTCACCATGTAATACAGACTTAATCGTTTCAAATTTATCAGCTGACAAATCATTAAAAGCTTTTGACCAATAAACCTTATCGGTTGTTATGAACCTTGTCTCATCATCTATAAATAACCAAGGAATTGAAGCCCACTCAGCACTTGATATTTCACCTGGATCATCAATCCAACTGTACATGTCCTTTAAATCACTTACATAAGTATTGATGCTTTCTGTATCAAAATGTTGCGACCATTCCTCAAATAAAACTTTATCAAGAATAAAGGATGTGAAAATTTCCTTTTTTGCTGTCAATTCCTTTTTTAAAGCCTCAGGAAGGCTCTTAAATTCTTCCTCTGTAATTCTAAACTTTAGTATGCTGTTTACGCCTAAAGGTTCTTGGTGACTAAGCAATTGGTGCAATGGGCGAGGGTTATTGTCCTCATCAACAAATAACTCTAATTCACCAAAGTATTTTGTTTCACCAATTCCAACCATAAAGGAGCTATTTTGAAAGAAATCAATCAGCTTTAATTTTGATGAAACAGGTAATTTATGAAGATTTGAATTTGAAGCTATTCGCTCGTAGGCAAGAGTTTTATCATTTATGTAGCCACTTAAACTATGCAGGTATTCTTTAATGTTTGAATACTTTTCAAGGTATAGTTGTATATTGTGATACCCTAACTCCTCTATAAGTGTGCTGTGTTGGGAAGTATGCTCATTTATTAACCAAGCATCATCCTCATCAATTAAACGCTCTAAAGAAAACAAAGCATCATTATGCACTATGAATGGAATTTTCCCAAAATGCTCTGGTATATATTTTACTAACTTATTTAACCATTTTAATAGTTCTGGTTTTTCATACAATGATTTTTGAGCTATAATACCTCCTAATCTTTCACAAAGTTCTGGCGTAATTTGGTCTGCTAATTCTTCTAATTCGATTACCTCAACATTTAAGTATTCGTAGTTTTTTAAATATTTAGCGTCAAGATTAGAATGGGGTAGCCTTTTTTTTGTCTGGATAATATCATAGAAAATTTCGTTACCAAATAATTGTATTAGTCCAGAGTCATCTATAATAGTATCAGACAAGAGTTGTGCCTTATCGTTGTCATTGATAACAATTTGTCGATTTTCAAGTTGTTCTAAGTATTTAGCGTTGTAGCTATCTATGATTTGTTGGGCAGTATCATCATCCGGTAAGGGGTTCTTTAAGAGTAGGGATAAATAGGAACTATAATTGGTATTATTATTAATAAACTCAGAAGCATAATATGCTAAGGTATCTACATGTTTCTCTGCAACCTTTATCATAATGTACTTATTCCAAAGGTTATCACCCTGAATCCGTTGACGGTCTGACGAAGGAACAAAGTCTGCATTAACCAAAAAAGGAAGTTGAAATCTGTTATCCTCCATTGGCAAATAAGTAAATAAGCTAGAATACTTAGGAAGGCCTTTAGTGTAGTCTATTTCAGGAAAAATTTTACTATCAACCAAAGAGATACCAAAAGAAATTTCAGTTACAGTAGCTGATGCTAGTTTGGGAGGTATTGTTTCAATCTTATTACCTTCTATATCTACAAAATGGTAAGTATCTTCATTTAAATCATTCTTCTCAACTATTTTTTTTAAGCCGATATTTAAAATATTGAATGCGTCATTATTAACCTGAATCCCAGAATAAACTTGTTTTGTATACTCTAAAACCTCTTGTTGTTGAACGAAATAACTTCCAGATTCAATTACTTTAATAGTTTGAGTATTTTCTTTTGTTGACCATAAATATGAATCGTACCCAGCACCTGCATCTAGTATCATAGACTCTTCACTAGTGTTATTCTCTCTTCTTAAATTAACATCATTAAAATATTCTATTTTTGACTTTTCAATTCTGATTAAGTGACCATTATCGATTCTTGTTACTGTAACCTTGTTCTTAGGTGAGCGGAATTTAGAAGTATTTCTCAGGAACAAAAGGAACTGAGGTCTTTTAACAACATTGTCAATGGCAGCTAAGTAACCATTATCTGTGTAAATATTAGTGGTTCCTACTTTTAATGCGAATTGAACTGGATTGTTAAAATTGTTGAAATTACTATCTACGAATTCACTTGGTAAATTGTCCTGCCAGATTGGTATTACTTGCCAAGGAATGTCTGTTGAACTATTGTAAGACTCTATCTCTTTCTTATATCTTTCTCTATGGATTTCGACTAATCTTGGAAGTTCCTTATATTCAGAGGAACCGAAATGAAACGCTTCAAAATCTTCAAATAGAGGGCTATTTTTCATAAAAGAAAATTGATAACTTCCTGATTTTAACCACACTTCTTCGCTATCAGTAAAAACTGATTTAAAGCCAATTCCTTTATATCCTGTTTTTTTCTTGTCTTTACGCTTAGTACTTTCTGCTGCACTTGTAATGGCATTTACATCATCCTTATTAAAAGGAGCACCATCGTGCATTATAAACAAATAATCACCATTAGCGTCAATATGAAATTCGACTTTTTCTTTTCCTGGAGCATCATCTGCATTTTGAAGTAATTCAAATATCATACGTTGCTTAGAAGAGTACATACCTTTGCCAATTTCTCTCATAAGATTGGCAATTATTTTATTAGCTTCGGGATTATTTAATCGTTCGAAACGTAGGCGTATGTGCTCTTTGGAAGCATCTTTTTCTATTAAACTCTTTATATGAAAAACCTTTTTTAATAATTCTTCATTACTTGAACCTTCCAAATGATTTTGTATATCACTTTGATTTAACGAGCTTACTATTTTAACTTCTAAAGAATAGGGGTTGTCTTTACCCTTTGGCTTATCTGTAAATGCTAAATCAACTTTATAGTAATGGCCATCTATAAATTTTGAAGCATTTGGCACATAAAAAGATACTTTCTTTTGATTAATTTTAATATTATCAAATTCAGAATAATAAATTTTTTTAAGACTTTCAGGATTTATGAAATCATTAAAGAAGCCCTCCTTCTCTTTGTACCTTGTGAACACAGCTATAAATGACAATGATTCTGTTTTCCAATATTTCTTAAGTTGTTCTGTATAGTTTTTCATAGCTATTATATCAGTAATTTAAAAAATTGTAATTTGAGTAAAATTATTTCTTCTAAATCATCAGATTATTAATCATTTAATATCCCCTTTTGCATTAACATTTGATTATTAGAATAAAAAGGAACGTCTATATTTCCTAAAACCAAAGCAGGAATATTTACCAGCGGTTGGTGATTCTTCCAAAGTACATTTCCCTCCTTTATAGGCAACAAAACCGTCATCCGTCATTTCCCCTTCAGCGAATGCCTTTTTACCCTTAGAATTAAACGTTTATTCCGTACTTTTTTAGCTTTCTAATTGACTCAAAACACTTTAGCAGTGATCTTTCTTTAACAATATCTTTTCTTAAAATCTTAGAAAATACATACTTAATATTAGATAGTTCTTTGTATTCAAATAACTTAGTTTGTTCACCTAATGCAATAGTTTTTTTCCAATCATCAGCTGAAAGTAACTTTAGCCTATCATAAATTGGCTTTATTTCAACGACTTCGCCTTCATGTAAATTTGACAACTCTTTTATTAAAACTAATTTTTCAGGATTATTAGTAATAAATAATAATCCCTTTTTACCAACATGGCAATCTTTTGAATTTAAGTTTTTATTTTCTTTTATTTTTTTAACTAAGTCAAAAAGCTCATAATAATCTAAACCGCTTATAGGATGTTTATTTGTATATTTTTTTAAACCATCCCAAAATTTTACTCCTGCTTTTTTAATCTCGCTAATTGTAAATAATTCACTTTCAGTATCATTTTCAATAACCTCTTTTTCCTTTGCTCTGGTAATCGCTTCTTCTTCAGATATTAAGTAATTCTCTAAAACATTAAAATCAAACAAATAATTTTCTTCTTTTAATTTCTTCCAGGATAATTCTTTTTTAGCATATTCAGAAATAAGTGTGTTAACTGCATTTTTTGTTAAATGATTATACACAAAAACTAGTAAACCTTTAAACAGATTAACTAATGAATCATCAAGCTTTTGGTCAGAATAAATTTTCCAAAGGTCAGTTCTGTTTGTTGTTAAGTAATGATAATAGGCTATAGTGTATGCTACAGAGTAAGATTTCAAGTTAGTATCACCAATTGCATCAACATTTTTTCTCCCAAATAGTTTGTCTACAGTTTTAAAAATGATAGCATTGGCTATAAATTTCTTATAAAAATTTTCACCTGGCATTTTATTTTTTTCAACTAGCTCATTTATACTTTTAGTAAAATCTATAAAGTTCTTTTGTGAACCTCTAGAGACCATAAAAGGTTTAAGTTCCCATAAATTCATGTATTTGGCTATGTCTGATTTAACAAATTTTAATTTGGTTGGATTTTGCTCTTTAAACTTCCTTTGCATGCTAGGTGTTAGTTTATTTATAGCTTCTCTATATTGCCCTTTAACTCTCTCAAAATACCATAAAACTGATTGATTTTTATTTTCAGAATTAACAACATATTTTTTTCTGGATAAACTCTCAATTTGAACAAAATAAGGGTTGTTAGATGATAAATCTAGTTCTGTAACTTTATTTTGGCTATTAGCATATCTAGCAATATTTGGTACTTCAAGGTTTTTCTTGTCAATATCTTTTATAACTGTTAATTTCATTTGTACAGAGATACTGCTCAAATCTGCATCTTTATATTTTTTTTGGGTATGATATAGTGATGCTGTTGTTTGACCTCCATTAACAATCTGAAAATCATTTAATCTCGTAACAACTAATTGGTTGTTTATTATTTTTGTTTCAACCTCATTTGCTGTTGCAGTAATACCATTATTATAAGGTAAAAACATGTGAGGTTTTTCTCTTATTGTATCTCTAATACCTTTATTAAATTTACCTGCTTGACCTAAAAAAGCTCTTACATTACTTTCTAATAATTCATTAGAAAATTCCTTGTAAAGATTAGCTAATACAGAACCAGGTATTATTGCTAAATAACAATCGTATAATTCGTCAATATTAGGAACTTTTAGACATTGAATACCTTCTTGATTATCATCTAAAAAGTCAGGAAAATTAATTTCAATTGGTTCTCTGTTACTATTAGTTTCATTGATTCTGAAAAATCGATTAATATCCCATACATGCAGATTGATACTTAGATTTTCATCAACTCCTTTTAGGTTTATTTTTTCTGCTTTTTGATTTGAATTACCGTTTAATAATAGGTAGACATTGATTCTATCGAATAACTTATTTTGTTTTCCAATTATTTTTAATAATTCTACTAATTCATCATTTGAAGCATCTATGTAGTCTATGTGTCTTTTTAGAGCACCATTTAAAAACCGCTTTATTTGATTTATAGTTTTTGTGAATTCAGTAGATAGTATATTATAATCATAAGTATCATGATTATAGTGTGTTATGAATAACTCTAGTGTTTCAAAATAATTTTTATTACTATCATCCTTGTAAGCATCTTTTAAACAATATCCATTAATTTTCCAATCTATACCCCCTTTTGAATTGGGATGAACAAAGGGCAGTACTCTAGCTCCATCGGTTTTTTCAATAGTTTCTAATACTTCTATACAGTATTCAGTGAATTTATCTTCAAAACTATAACCTTCTCCGTCTGAATATACTAAAGCAGCTACTTCAGATTTTACTTCTTCAATATAGTTGGATAAAGCTCTATTCATTTTTTAGTTTATTAATTGTTGTATCGTAATCAACTTTAAAGTTTTCAATCGCAGAATTTTCGATGTAGTAAGAAGTATTATAAACACCATTTGGTAAATTCTTAATTGTTAGTTTTGGAAAAGATTCACTTATTTCATAAATCGATTTCATTTTAATGCCATATTGAGCATTATAATTTTCTGTATGCTCTTCAAAATAATCTGCGGATTCTAAACGCTCATTAAAGTATTTTAAGCTTGCTGTATTTTGTTTTATTTTTTCTCGGATTGTATTTACAACTGAATTAAGAGAAACTCCTTTTTCTTTTAGAGTCTCGCAAGTAAAGCAGTTTAAAAACAACTTATCTATATTAGTAGTATCTAATTGTCTTTCACTTGTAATTTTAATTCTTGGTATTTTCGACGTTGTAAATTTTATTTCAAAACAAGTGGCTCCAAAATTAAAATCTTTGTCTTCAAAATCTGGACCTGTCCAGCAGTTTAGAACATAGTCTGGGTTAAGGTTATTGTCTATTAACTCGTCAATAAATAAAAGTTCACCAAGCAAGCCTTTTTGTTGTTCAATAGATAGACCTTGATTGTTTATTTTGTCAAATAATTTTTTCCATTTTTGAATAACATTTGAAGTTTTTGTAATTGCTTCGTTCTCTGTAGTTAAATCAATTATTTCTTGAATAATATTTTCAATAAACAAGCTAAATATATCTTTTAATTCACTGTCAGTTAAATAGATGTTTAACTCTTTATTTTCTTTTAAGTTAAACACTTCTATTTGAACACCTTTAAATTTAAAATTTTTAAATTCAGGAATAATTGTATGATTTGAAAGCGACATTATGTATAAATGATTGCCTGTAATATGGTTAGTTGCCGCATAACAATCAAATTGTGGCACTGCATCTAATTTTGTTTTTATTATAAGTTCATCTTTTGAGGGTTTTTGAAGTGCCCAAATAGATTTTAAGTCTATCATAATTAATCGTTTTCTGGATTATCAGGATCTTCCATAATCTCATCATCAAAATCATCAAATATGGTGGCTGTATAAGATGTTTTTTGTTCATTTTCGATCATTGGGAAATGTAAACTGTATCCTACAACGGGAATTTTGTTGGATAAGCCGGAAGTACTTCTTTCATCTAAGCCATAGATTAATAACAATCCTTTTTTTTCTTTTTTTCTTTGTTCTTTAATTAAAACATTAGATTTTAAACCTTGTGTCTCTAAATCAACTTGTCTGTCTTTTAAATCATCAATCTGATTTTTAGTAATTTTATAAAGTTGTTCAGGCTCTGTTTGATTTCTGACACTACAAGTCATTTGAATTTCTTGTCCATCAGAAATTAAGCTGTAATAATTAGGATCGTTATCATTACTTCTTTTATTATTTTTTCTATCGGCTATTTTGATGTTTTTATCATATAAACTAACATTTTTATCTGTATTGGAAACAATACAGATTGTCCATTCTTTAATGCTCTCAATTGAATTTTGTGCAGTAATATAATCTGTTATAACTTGATTATTAATAGAAGGTATATTTATACAATATCCATTTATAAATTGTACTAGCGGCTCTATATCTACATTTTTAAACATCAAATATCTTAATTGATCACTTCTTTTAGTCGTAATTTTAATTGGATTACTTAGCCTTTTTGTTAGTAACTGTAATTGATTAAAATTAATTTGAATTGAATTTAAGTCTTTATTTAATAGATAAGTTTGTTTATTTGAACCAGAAAATGATATTTCAATATTAGTAGAGCGATATAGTTTTGAAACACTTGTTACAGCCAATAGACCATGATGGTTTCTAACTTTTAATCTAAAATCAGTAGGCTTTAAATTTTGAGAACTCATAATATCAAAATCATTTCTCATTTCTTCAGTAGCCATTGTAATATGATTAAACCATTCAAAGATTCTTTCATTAGTAAATAATCTACACAAGTCAACATAACCTGGGCGATAACCAAACCATCTTCCCATTTGCATTAACGAATCATACATTTTAGTAGTCCTTAAATAGTAACTCACAGAAAGACCTTCAAGTGTTATTCCTCTAGATAGTTTTCCTCCACCAATAGCAATTACTGACAATCCATTTTCGTGCCTATCATAATCAATATTAGAAATATTATGATAATCAAGTTTTGACACTGACGTTGTTCCGTGAACTGATCTTACATCAATTTTTTTGATAGCTGCTCTAATCTCTTTTTTTACGTCACCCCACTGATGTGGTACAATTCTATTGTCTTTATAGTCTAAACTATCTAGTACATTATTAGTCGTTGGTACAAAATCAGATTCAAATATATGTTTTAAGCTTTCCAGAAACTCATCATCGTTTGCTTCAATTTTATTTGTAAATTCTTTTACCAATTTATTTACCAACAAAGCAACCCTATCAATCCACTTTACATATAAAGCAACATGTATTAGCATTGAATTATGTTTTCTTTTATGACCACGCAATCTTCTAATAGCACAAGTTAGGATATAAGACTTAATTGCAGTCTGTAAACTTTCAGGTAGATACTCTGGTAAATCATCCTTATTATGCTTGTTAATCTTCTCATAAAGAGGAGGATTGTATTCTTCACTGTAGATCGGTCTAAAAATATCTAAAGGTTCATTACTTTCTCCTGTTACTTGGTCTTCAAGGCCGAATAATTTTGAAGCTCCAATATAATTTTTTGCGGATTTTATATTTAAAATAAAATGCTCTGGGAATAGGTCATTACCAACATAATACTCCTTGTTTTTTACAATTGCCTTGTAATTATCATCATATTCTTGAGATATAAACAAATTTGCATAGGGTGTTGCTGTGTAACCAATAAATGTATTTTGATCAAAAAGATTAAGAAGAATTCTTATTAACCTATTAATTGTTTTTGCTTCATCTTTTTCTTTTGCTGTATTAACAGATGCGTAGTCTGATTCATCATCAATAATAAGAGCAGGCACATTCATTAATTTTTTCCGGCCTTCAATTGTCTTTATATTCTCATTTTGAGCTAACCAATCTATTAAGTTTTCAAGAATAGTCTTGTTCTTTTTTATAACCAACACAATAGGGTTCTTTCCGATTGGTATATTGGAGTTGTGTAATTGTCTAGTATTGAAATCACCTTCATCTCCTTTAAGATAATGAGCTGATGTTAATGGATATATATCAGTCTTTACCTTATATTTTCCAACACCTTTTATTCTGTTTTCACCTTTATTTCTAAGGTATGCTGAACTGTTTCTTCCTATATAGTCAGAGTCAATTCTATTTTGGGTTTGTCTTCTTAAAGAGCTTATAGTCCCTGCAATAACAATTATTAATTTATATCCTGCGTCTGTAGCCTTATTAATTAAACCTATATAGTTTGATGTTTTCCCTGATTGTACATGTCCTACAACCATTCCTCTTCTGTCCCAAGATCCTTTTTGTTTTGGGTTTACACATTTATCTAAAATTTTATCTGTAAAATCATCTAAAGATGATACTGGAAACGATGGGTCTTTTTCTTGTAAATAAAGTTTATACCTATTCCATAATTCAAAGTCGATATTAACTTTTTCATTATTTAGCCATGGTTCAATATCATCAGTCATTGACGTAATTGAGCCTTTTCCTATGCTTAAATCTGACATTAAGATATCAAAAAGATCTTGTTTGTTTATTTTTTCACCAGGAATTATATCAATTGTAAATACCCTTTCAATAACAGACTGTATTATTTCCTCAGTTATTTCGCCATTCTTTTTTTCATGAACCAATAAAGAATGTGAAATCATTCTAGCTGTATCGTTTATATTACTCATTTTAAATAGACATTTATAAGTGGGAAAAGATTAAATGGTACAGAATTCATAATCTGTTGTTTAGCTAAAGAATCTGGAATACCATTTGAGATATTTATTTTGTATAAATCAATAGCTAATTGAATTAAATCGTCATTTGGTATTTCAGAAATTTTTTCTAATTCATGATTAGAAGGGTCTTCATTTTGATTGTATAAGATTAACTCTAATGGGATATTATTTTCAATTAATTTTAAAGTTTTAGAAATAATTTTATTTGAATTTTCTAATTCTAAAGCCTGTTTAATTATTGGATGTTTTCTGTTGATTTTATATTTTTTAATTCCTTCTCTATTGGTTTTATCATTCCAAAGCATCTCAACCCCTATGCTTTCTTGATGGTCTGAGATAGACTTCTGACCTCTCCAATTGTAAACTTTTGCGGATTTTTTTATAGCAGCTCTTGCAATTCTAGATAGTTCTCGCCTTATTTTAATTGGTGGTGTTGCAGTTGATTTTTTTATATCTAAATTCCAAGCAAAATCACCTGTGTTCGGGAAGTTTACAGCTATTCGTGCTAATTTTGAATAATCTCTTTTTTTTTCTAAACCTAGCCAATCTCCAGAAACTAAAAGTCTATCGCCACGATATATATAAAACCCTTGCTGATTAAACCAACCTAAAGGTCCTCCTGATTTCTCATATTCTTCCGGGCTAATTCTAGACATATGCGGCAATATGTAATAGGTTACATTTACATTATCACCTATTTTAGCGGGTAAACCCATTTCTGGTTTTGTTGTTAAATTATATAAGAATGGGTTCCAAGGTTCTATTAAATGAGTGTTTGAAGAGAGTTGGATTTTATTATTTTCTAAAAATCTATGAAAGACAAGGCTTAGATGTTCTTTTACGCGAGACATCTCTTCATAAAAAGCATTCTTGACAGTCTCATTATTTTTTTGAGCACGTCCTACAATTCTATCAAGATTTTCCCAAAGAACAACAGTTCCTGAGTCATACTTGTCTAACAGATCAAGAAATGAAGAATCTGAAATGTAATCTAATAAAACCCATTCCTCAACTTCATTTATAAAATCAATATCCCAACATCTTTTTATAGTTTTATAACCTAACTTTTTTGTTATAACTGTTAGTCTTTTACATTGTGAAAATGAAGCTGTTTTTAAACCCATTCCAAACCTACCCAAATCATTTTCATTTCTTACCTCATCTGGGTCTTTGCTTCCCGGTGTCATCGCTATAACGAGCTCTTCCAGATTCATGCCATTTCCATTATCAATAATTGATATAAAAGAATCCTTACCATTCCATTTATAATCAATATCAATTTTTTTTGCATTTGCAGAAATGCTATTATCTACAATATCAGCTATTGCTGTAGATAGATTATAACCAAAACTTCTATAAGAGTTAATTGTAGATTTAGGATTGGGCTGAGCATTTTCTGCTTTGTATTGATGCATTCTAATTGGTTCTGTTTTTTTTTAAAATAATATGAATATAAAACTTTTTGTTGAATTGTACAATTTGCCTGAAAAAGATACTGTAAATCGTATTTCATTCTTATTTGTTGTACTTGCATTCAGTATATCCAAATTTAAGAAGAAACATAAGAATAAGATTACTGAAAACCGCACTTTAAAGTGCGGTTTTCGGCAAAACTAGTTTGCAGTTTTATTGGTACAGCTAGTATCAGTTGCATACAAACGTCTCCTATATGGTATCTCAGCATCCCAAAAGGGCTGATGCAAACATAGGAACGAAGATTGACATATGCTTAAGTATGTATTAGCTAATTCTTTACTTTTGCTTTCATAAGCTCTGTCATTGTTACAGAAAATGGTAATGCAGAACCTCTTCCTTGCTTGTGTTTATCTAATTTGGTTATGTCCCACTTTTGATTTTGCAACTCAACATCTGAAATCTCTTCAACTTTGTAAACTAAATAATAATCTTGAGAAGGTTCAGAAGGATATCCTTTATCAATTAATGTTTTCTTTGAAAATACTCGAGGACCTGTTTCAGTAATTTTAAGCAATCGACTTGTTTTTGTTTCACCACTAGAATGTAATAGCAAATATTTTGCCCCAGCTTCACCTGGACCTAACCTTAGAGAGCCCCTTTTGCTATCAGCTCTGGTATTATACAATCCACTTTTTATTATCCAATCCAAATTCTCTGTTTTGTAAAAACCCACAAGAACAAATGTGTCGTCAGGTATCAAATTACGGTTTTCACCATACGTTTCAGGTAATGCTTCATTTACTTCATTTTCCTTATTTGGCTCATTCTTGTATACATCATAAGTTCTGAATGCAATTCTTTCACGTTGCGAAGCTCTATTAACAAAGTGTTCAATAATTTCTAAAATGAAAGCCTTTAGTTCTCCAATACCACTATCATTTTTTGAAGGTCGAACAGGGAATGCACCTAATCCAGGTATAATCTCGTGAAACCCTTTTCGGTTTAGTGAAGTGTCTCCTGGATATAAAACGTAGGCACCACCAGTTCTCCTAATGGCATCTTTATAAGCATGCATTTTTATTAAATCAGCATTTTTATAAATTCCTTTCCTATTATCAGTTTTTTCTTCATCTAAATCTTTTGAAGTATTCTGCTCTATAAAATCAGTTAGATTGGCTATTTTATATTTTGCATCAAAATGAACATGCACTATTAACTCTTGTCTTTCAGCTTCTTTTTCGGAAATTCCAAAAGGCCAAAAAGACAGTGTGTAGTCAGGTCTTAATGTTGTAGTCCAACTACCTGAGTCAGGATAATTTTTCTTACCACTAAATGATCGATTATAGTTGAATTGAATGTTTAATTTTCTAGTGTCTGTTTCGAATACACCTTTTAACGCGGTAAACTTTCCTTGTTTTATTTGAAGATTTAAACCATCCTTTGACGGCTTAATTAGTTCTGAAATATCCTTGGGGTCTATTGCGAATAGTTCCTGAAATAGATCTAATAGTTTAAAGAAGAGCCAATATTCATAAAGCGTAGCAATATCTTTTTTTCCTGCACCATACACATCTTCGCCTCCTTGCCAAATCAATTTGGCAGCCAATTCAAACATTAGCCATGTTCTTAAAACCTCTCTATAACCTTCCTTTCTCTGGAGGATAGGGCTATTAAGTTTTAAAGTCGTTGGTCTAGAAACATTTTTAAAAACAGAATGGTGTAATTGAGACTCTAACGCGCTAATTAATATTTTTGATTCAGAATCAAGTTTTGAATCTTTAGGAGCAGCTTTATTGATGTCAGAACAAAACTTTAAGAATGTTTCTAAAGCATGTTTAATAAAACGATTTTCTGGTGTATCAACTGAATCTGTTTTACGGACAGTAGTAATTCTTTCAGGAAGTGTTTTTAAACCATAACTTTCTAAATAATGACCGCTAGGTAAATTCGTTCTTTTCCCTCCTTTAACTAACTCTTTGACGTTGTTATTAGAAAACCTTCTAACACTTCTAATATCTTTTTCTTCATGTGTGTCTGTCCATTTGGTTACTGGCGCTGTCACTATTCTATGAACAGCATCCTTAAACTCTGCTGAATTAATTATTGATTTAATGAAGGCAAATTTTTGATATAGTGTTTGACTATCTTTTGAATAGTCAACATCAAAATGATGAGAAACTGGTGAATTAGACTGTAAAAGTAAATCAGTACATTTCTCTGTGATGAGTTCAAGCATGTCTCTGTAATCATCTCGATAACCAGATTTAACGGATTGGACTTCTAAATCAATTGATTTACACTTTTCTAGATTCTCTTTTTTAAGTAAAGGAATCTCTAATGTTCCAACAAAAATATTTGGTGAGATTCCTCCAATATTAGAGTGGCGTTTATGTTGCTGAATTATATTTTCGCCTATATCTCCGAGTATATATTTATCATCACTAATTTCATAGTCATAATAACACCCTTCGATTAGCTGAAAGCGAGCTTCATTATTTTCAATAGCTGTTTCAATTCCATCAAATAATGTTCCGTCTCTTTTGGAACTGATCCAAAGTTTTAATCCTTCTTGAACAGAATCTAAATTTATTTCTATTTCAGATAATTCTTTCATCTTCTAAGCCTCAGCATAACTTGCGAATCCATTATCTACTGCTCCTTTATACATCCTTGCAATTTTTTCTAAAGACAGTGGATATAGTACCTTATCATTTGAGTAATCAAAATCATCTTTATCGAAAACATCTTTAACCACCTTTAAATCCTCTGTCAAACAAAAACTACCTAAAGTCTCTAGGATCGGAGACAGCTTTCTTCTTGAGCCATGGAGCTTTGGAAGTAACTTTTGCATTATGGCAATATCTAACTTTTCGGAAGTTGAAATCTTATTGTTTAGAGTATCTAATTGATTAATAAGTCTCAGGATTTCAGTAGCACTTCTGTATCCAAACTCAGCGCCTGTTTTTTGTAATTCACCAAAGAAGTTAAGAAGAGTTTTATTGATTTCATCTCGGTCTTTGGTAGTAAATGATTTGTTGTTTGCAAGACCAATGAAGTTTTGAGACATATTTACTCCTTTACCTAACAAAGCTCTCATGTTTAGATCGTTTGCTGTGCCAAGGAAACCTTTCATTTCGTTATTATTAATACGAAACTCTATAGTGTTTGCTCTATCTAAAACTTTTGGACTAAACATATTGGTGGTTTCGTCAATATTTACTGTACCTATAATAAATAAGTTTGCTGGGACTTTAAGTTTTGAAGGAACGCCATTATCCACAGTACCATCAGCGTAAAGTGGAATTTCCTCATTCGATTCCATTACACTTAGAAAATCTGCAAAATATCTTTCTACATGACTCAAATTCATTTCGTCTAATATTAGGAAATATGGAAGTTCAGGATTTGAGTTTGCTTGTATTATTAAGTCTATAACACCACTATCAGGCTTTACATACTCTTCAGGTTTTAACGCATTCGGATAGCCAAGCAACGGTTCGCGATTGGTCCAATCTGCACCCACAGGAATAATGCGGTATTGGCTTTCTTCTTGACAAATCCATTGCACATAAGCTTGAGCTAACTTAGTTTTACCTGAACCTGATAGGCCCGTTAAGATTACAAAAGGTTTGGTTAAAAGAGAGCTCACAAATCGAGTAATAAGTTTGTCTGAGTAAACTAAACCTGCATTATCACAAGCATTTTGAAAACTAGATATATCAAACTCAACTTGATCTATTTTGATCTTACCATGAATTTTATCTGAGAAGAAATAGTTTCCATCTTCTTCATAAATTGAATATTTAGGATAATATTTTTCAATTAATATTTTAAAATTGTCAAGATCTAATCTACTATCTTTACCACTTGTCCATTCTGTTGAAAGGTAGAAGTTTTTGTCTTTCCAAAAGAAAATTATATCTTCAAAAAACCTTGGCTTACCATCATTAAATGTTAACTCTTCCTTTGATAATTCATTCTCAGAAGTTTTGAAAATTGATGTCAAACTAACTTCATTAGTCTTAATAGAAGTATAGATTGGATCGGAATTGATCTTAAAGAAAGGCTTAATACTATTTAAATTATCTAATTCATTTAGATAGCTCAAAACTTGAAAGACAAAACGACCTGTATACTTTTCTTTAACATGTACTTCAGGGTCATTCTGAATTTCATCTGAAGGATCATTTTTACTTACTAAATAATCAAATAATTTAGAACAAATTAAATCAGATTTTTCTTCATCAATTTCAATTATAATACCTTCTTCATCTAAAGAATAACCAATTGATTTTTCAATTTCAAATATCTTTTTTAGTCTAATCTCTTCTTCGTTTTTATCAATTACTTTAAACTGATAATATACTTTATCATCGCAAGAAACTAGTAAAAAGTCATCTTGTGATATGGTTGAGTCAGACAAAGATGATTCACTTGTGGAAATTGTAAAATCAAATTCTTTTCCTACTAGGGCTCTTGAAAAGGTGTCAACTAAATTGCTTATAAAAATTATGTAATAATTTGTCATATCTTAATATTGAAATTTATCTTTTAGATTTAACACTTCATTTTCAAAAAATTCTATTTGCGTTTTATTTTCATTTAGAATTTTGTCAATTAGTTTTTTAATATTGCCATCTTGAGCTGATGAATAACTATATATATTAGTTTTAATAGTATAAATATAATTTACAATCCAATCCTTTCCCTTAGCTTCCCGACCACCTGGAATGTTTTTTGCTATTTCTCTTAAAACTTTCCTATTTTGCTCATTGCCTGGAGTAATAACAAACTTTAATTGGATAAACTCTTTTCTATAAACTATTTCATAAGCAAAGCTTTCTTTCTGAAGCCAACTACCGTCGCTTGTTTTTGGCACAATGTCTTTAATATTTTTAGTCAGAAATGTGATACCTCCTTTAACTGAAGAGCCAACAACATAGCCATTGTTTTCAATGGTTTTTTCTATTATTTTTTTTATTTGTTCTTTTCTTTGTTTAACTTCTTTTTCATTCATAATATTATCTGGTAACAGAAATTGAAGTTCCTGCCAAACAACCACTTTTTTTAAAAATTTATTTGTTTGAGAATTTGAAAGCTCAATAAATTCATCATGCTTGTAATGATCTAATAAATTTTCTTCGTTAAATAAAATGTTATAAAAATCAGAAGCTTCTTTTGAGTTCTTTTTTTTCTTTTCTCTAGATTTAAATTCAATTTTAAGTTTCCCTACTCTTTTGTTATACTCAACTTCATTTAGTTCAATAGAGTTTTGTGACATACTACCTAACACATCTATGTTCAAAATTTCAAACCCTTTTTTATTACACTGAAAAACAACAATATTTTTTCTAGTTCTAATATTCATATAATATTCAATACTATTTCCTTTGTCATGTTTTTCGAAAATAATTTCGTCTCCAGCGTTTACATTGTTTTTTTTCCAATATTTACCAAGACCATTTACTCTTAATTCATTTCCAGGCGTTGTAATATTTATCTGGTCATAATAGGTGCCTGATTTTAAGTCTAAAAAGCGAGGTGAAGGGCTGTTAAGAAAAATATTTTGTCTTGTTTTTGCCATAACTGGTATAAGAACATAAGAATCGTTAGTTCCTTTTTTATTCAGTTCGGTATCGTTTAATGATTTTATGAATTGTTGAATTTTCATAGTTATATAATATATTTTTTAAGAACCTTAGCAATTTCTCTTGCCATTACTGGTGGTACAGCATTTCCTATTTGCATATATGTTTTTAAATATGCTCCTAAGAAAACGTAGTCATCAGGAAAAGATTGTATTCTAGCAGCTTCTCTTGGAGTAATGCTTCTCACTTGGCGTGGGTGAATATGAGAATGACAATCCATTTTTAGATGAGCTGTTATTGTTCTTGAAGGTTTATCCTCAACCAGTTTAAAATATTTATCCTTAAATATATGGTTGCGATGCTTATAGGGCATAACATGTTTTATTTTTTCACTAGTACCATCTTCTCCTTGCTCCAAAGTACCATAGATCTCGTAATTAATATCATTGGTGTATCTGGCTTTATGATTGAAAACATAATCAATTTTACGCCCTTCATTGATCAGCTTCAGATAAGAGCTTTCATTACCTTCAAATTGATTCACATCTACCTTTTTACCGGTAATTTCATCATCAACTTCCGTCATATTCTTAATGCGAGGAGCATCAAGTGGTTTTATAAATTCAAGCGCATCTCTTAATACATGGTCTCTATTTTTTCGATAACCACTTTCAATTTCTTCAATAATGTCTGAAGGAGTTATTTTTCTTTTTTCAGAAATATCATTTCTTATAGCGATGAAAATTAAGCGTTGTCTTTTTTGTGCCACCCCAAAATCACTCGAAACTAAAACTTTATAATCAACTGAGTACGAATATGTTTTGTTCCCTTTTTTTACACTAATATTTTTATAGTCCTCAACTACTTGAAGGGCATATGGAAGCATACCTTTTACATTTTCCATTACCACAATCTTAGGGGTGATTTTTTCTATTGCCTTTAGGTAATACTTATACAATTCATTCCTTGGATCGTCTATTATTCTTTGTTGATTTGCAGAACTAAAACCTTGACAAGGTGGTCCACCGATAACAACATCGATATCATTGACAATGTAGTTTTCTAAATTATCTACTATCTCTCTTATATCACCTAGAATAACTCTGTTATCTGGCACTTCAGGATGATTATATTTAAATGTTTCAATGCAAACATCTTCATAATCATTGGCTAAATCAATCTGAAATCCTTCTTGACTAAACCCAAGGCTTAAACCACCAGCACCACAGAAAAAATCAATAGTTTTTGGTCCTGTCTTTTTTTTAGATTTTTCTTGAATAATCTTCCTTTTTCTAGGGTCTATATTGTTAAGTAAATCTCCAATCAATATATGGTGCTTTAGGTTATAGTTGACCGCTGAAATGAATTCGCTATAAAGAGGTTCTTTTAGAACTTTTAGTAATTTCTTTTGCTCATCTTCTGAATTTGATTCGAATATTTCAAGCTCCTTTAATCTTTTTATAGTATCTCCATATACACCTGAATTTACTCCAGAAGCAACGAGATTGTTTTTTTGAGCAAAAACATTTATAAGCTTAATAAACAGATTAGCTTTTTCAATGAAAAACTTTTTTTCTCTAGTGTTTTCTATTTTATTTATATATCTAAACATCTTAAAACTTTGCTAATACTTTTTTAATACTTCTTGCAATCGCTTCTGCCATCAAAGGCGGAACAGCATTTCCAATTTGTTTATATTGTTGTGTTCTCGGGCCTTCAAACACAAAGTCATCCGGGAAGGATTGAAGTCTTGCTGCTTCTCGAGGTGTTATTGTTCTTTCCTGTTTACAATCAGGATGTATAAACTGATTACCATCTTTGTATAAATGAGCAATAATTGTTCTAGCAGGTTTATCCCAAAATTGAACAACATAACTGTTGTTAAATACTCTTTGTTTAATATGATTTAGGGATGGCTTTTTTTCTAATAGCTCTGTGAAAGTCCATTTATTTTTACTCATTTCATAATACCTTTTGCGGTCTTTTTCGTTGTGCGTTCTGGATACATGGTCTAACAAAGTAGTTTCATTTTTAGACCTTACTTTTAACAAATAGTCATTCCATGAATTAATACTGTGTTCAATTACTTTTTCACCTTCACCAGGCTTTATTGATGGAAGGTCTGAAATAGCTTCTTTAACAGTTACATATTTTCTCTTTTTATTCCTTTCTTTATCAGAAGATTCTGGTCTATAATGCGTTTTTATAATATTATTATAGATTTCAGTTGGTTCAATTTCAATATCTTTTCGTACACCAATCAATATTATTCTTTTTCTCA
>Ga0209198_1000907_pt1 | contig 24295 bp, 14 predicted proteins | sample COGITO_mtgs_1105_2_FD_184804 | JGI IMG/M metagenome (GOLD analysis project Ga0209198, IMG submission 184804) | Pelagic marine microbial communities from North Sea - COGITO_mtgs_110519 (SPAdes) (version 2) | ecosystem: Environmental > Aquatic > Marine > Epipelagic ...
ATACTTCTATGTTTCCCAAAATAAATTTCAGGTTCAATTCTTAATTTAAATTTATTTTCTTTTGAAAAATCTTCTTTTCCATTAACAGAAAGAGTTATTTCTTTAGTAACTGGATTAAAGTTCAAATATATTCTTATCCAACTACTAAGATTAAATATATCCTTTAAAAATGGAATTGAAACTAAGGTCTTAACTCCATCCAAATTCAATTTTATTTCTCCATAATCCTTATCGACACTAACATAAACTAAAGAATACGAAACAGGGTTTTTATTGTCTTTAATATTTATTATGTAGCCAAACTTATCTGGGTCTTTTATTGATAATTCAAAATCAATATTAAATTCACCTGAAAATTTAGGTTGTTTGTATTCAAATACATTATATGATGTCCTATTAATAATTGGGAAATCACTGGAATTGAACTCAATTCCTTGAGCGTTTAAACAACTAGTATGTTGAAGAAAAATTATAAATACTAGATTGAAAAAGAATTTGTGCATTTGAATTTAAATAGATTTTAAAAGCAAAATAATTTTATAATGAACCGCTATTATTGATTTGTTCAACCTTTTATCACTTGAAATTATTATCAGTGCTAATTCTACATAATTAAATGGCTTAATAAATTTAAAGCTTACTAATTAAAGTAAAACTTAATTAGGTATTAATCAACAATTAATTTACGGTTAATTTCTTTAATATATAAATTTTTAATTAATGATTATTGCTAAAACATGAATTAAACACTATAATTACTGTCGTTTAAATCTTATTTTTTTTAAATATGAAAAAAACAGTTCTTCTTCTTTTAACTTTTTTAAATATATTTTTTGTTTTTGGATCTAGTATAGACACTGTTGTGGTAACTAGTAAATCTATGAATAAAGATATTTCAAGTATTATTATTAAACCTGCTGGTTATTCTTTAAAGAGCAACAACTATCCTGTTTTATATTTACTTCATGGCGCTGGAGGTGATTATACAACTTGGACATCTAATGTGCCTAGTCTTCAAAAATATGCTAATGAATATAATATTTTAATTGTCTGTCCTGATGGTGGTTCCACTAGTTGGTATTTTGATAGCCCTATTGACGACCAAATTAAATATGAAACGTATATTTCAAAAGAACTTGTTGATGTTATTGATAATAAATACAAAACAATTCCCGAAAAAGCAGCAAGAGCCATAACAGGTCTAAGTATGGGAGGGCACGGAGCCTTTTATCTAGCCTTTAAGCATCCAGATATATGGGGTGCAGCGGGAAGTATGAGTGGGGGTCTTGACATTCGTTCATTTCCTAATGGATGGGATTTACCCAAAAGATTGGGAAGCTATTCTGACCACAAAGCGTTTTGGGAAGAAAATACCGTTATAAATTTAGTTTATAAAATTAAAGCGAATGATTTGAAACTCATATTCGATTGTGGTATAAACGACTTTTTTTATGACGCTAATAAAAGATTACATGAGAAACTTGTTGAAAGAAACATACCCCATGATTATATTGAACGTCCAGGTAACCATACTTGGGATTATTGGGCAAACTCAATAAAATATCAGCTTTTGTTTTTTAGCGATTACTTTGATTCTCAAAAAAACTAAAGAATAGGTTTTTTAAAACACTCTTTCTATCATTGGAAAAAGCTCTCAAATTTTTCAACTTGTTTCGAAAACAGCACCATAACGTGTACAACAACTCTTGTTAATCATCTGATTTTAAAGGGTTTTTTGTTTTAAGGATAATTTTTTGTACGATTATTGTATTGTGAGTAATAAAATAGTTCGCTTGCTCTAGCCTATATAAAAACCCAAAAAGTTTCAGTGTATCACTAGATTTTAATAGAGGGGTGGGTTTTGTAGAAAAGGTTTTATTGTTTATTATTGTATTGCAATTATAAATTTAATATTATGAAAAAAAGTATTCTTTTAATTTTTTTAGTTTCATTTAATTTTTCTTTTGGGCAAATAATGACACTTTTCGAAGCAGAAACAGTAGATAAACAAAATATGTCTCAAATAGCGCAAGACTATTTTAGTGCTCTTAAATCCGTTACAGGTGATGACAATGGAATTACAATGCATCACAAAGGATGGGGAAGTAAGGGTGTCTATATTTTGCAATGGTTTGATGACATGAAAGATATGGTAGAAACCATGGAAAGCCAAGAATCAAAAGCACCTGAAGTGATGGAATATCTACAATCAAAGCCTTCTGATCCTAGTATATTAAAACAGTTTAATTCAATTACTGATCCAAAGCAAAGTTCTGTTTGGAAATACGTCCCTGAATTAAGTACCATGGAAAACTTTTCAAAGCTGTCCAAGGAAGAGAGAGATCAAATGACATATAGAAGATTTTCTTTTATCAATGTGGGTATGAATTCTGCTGATGAATTCGTAATGCATACAAAAAAGGGAATTGAACTTGACAAGCAAAGAGGGGTTAGTTATCATGTAGCAGTATTTAAAAATGTTTTTGGAGGTAAAGATTTAGATTATCTAACGATTCTAATTGATAAATCAAGAATAGATTATATGAATAATTTTATTGATAGGATGGAGAAAAGAAGAAATGCATCAGATTGGAAAACTAATAGAAATAGAAGGGATCTATCTAAGTTTAATATAGTAAAAACAGAAGAGGTAATTAAGTGGACAGATTTTAAAATTTCAAGTAATTAGTCAAATTTAACCATCTTAAATTAGAAGTATTATTAACCATAAATCAATTAAAATGAAAAAACTCTTTTTAGTATTATTTTTTGTTATAGGAATAACATCAAATGCTCAGGACAAAGTAGTTCTTAGACAAACTTTTATAAAAGTAAAACCAGGGAATAATTACGCTGAAGACCTAAAAACCAAGTTTGGTGAAATAGCACAAAAAAGGATAGATGCTGGCTACCAGTTAGGTTGGCATTTATGGGAGGTAGTAGGAAACCCCCAGGCTCCATTTACTCACATTATTGTTGAGCCTATGATGATAAGTCAGATGGAAAAAGAAAGATCAAGAGAAGGTTGGCTTGAAATGAGAAAAGAAGCAATCCCAAGTATGACTGACTCTGATTGGACAACCTTTATGGATGATGTGCGAGATAAAAGGGATATTGTGGCAGAGGCTTTGTTTATAACAGTAGATGAAGTTAAAAAAGATGAAAGAGTTCAGCTACCAGATAACATTGGTATAGTGAATTGGATGAAAGTTAAAGAAGGAAAATTTAAGACTTATGAAAATATGGAAAAATCAATGTATGTTGGAGGTTTGGATAAGAACGGATTACAATCTGGTTGGTCTTTAGGAAAAAGGATAGATAAATATGGTACAGATTTGTATTGGAATTATTTTACTGTTAATTGGTTTGCAAGTTATACGGATTATGTAAAAGCTGCTGCTAACATTCCAGCATGGGATGCAGATAAAAATTATCAAAACATGATAAAGATTAGAGATCTTAGAGAAAGTGTGATAATCAGAAAAGTTATTATGCTAGAATAACAACTTAATTTAATTAAAATGAACCCTCCCAAGTGGAGGGTTTTTCTTTTACACCAATGACTCCGATCTAAATCTCCAATAAAATCCCTTGTTATTTATAGCGATAAAAAGATACATGCACCTCAAACAAATAGACTATTATTTGTTAAGGAATTTAGTATATAATTTAACCTTACCAGAGTAATTAAGCATCATTTGAATCCTTTTAACTAAATTAGTTATTTCTATTTAAGAAATACACAAAGTTTATGAGGTGTTGCATTTGTCATTCAGAAAACCACAGCTTTCATATTGAAACTGGCCCTATGATGGTTGATGTTAATAAAGATAGAAACTATCGTTTTCTTCTGTGCAATCATTGTGATTCTGTGTTTTTGGAAAATCCAATAGACGAACAAGATTTAAGTGCGTTTTATTCGGATTATTACCTTCCATATCGAGGTGAAAAAGCCTGGGGTAAATACGCTGGTATAGTTCGGCGGCAAGATCACTTATTAAATTTAAAAAAGTTCAATTTAGTTGCTAAACACCTTTATTTAAAAAATCAACCTCAGGTTAAAATCTTAGATATTGGTTGCGGTAAGCCAGATTTTCTATATGAGTTTAAACAACAAACCAATGCTGAGTGTTTCGGTATTGATTTTAAGTCTGCCCAATGGGATAACCCTAAGTATGCAGGAATTAACTTATCAGATGAAAGTGTGGGTCAATTTAACTCTACAGAACGTTTTGACGTAATTACCGCATGGCATTATCTAGAACACGACTATGACCCTGTTTTAACTATAAATAAGTGTTATGAACACCTTAAACCTGGAGGACTTGTAATCATTGAGGTGCCCATGTATCAGGGTCTTTTAGCCAAAATTCAAAAAAAGTATTGGCAAGGTTGGCATACCCCAAGACATATTAATTTATTCAGTTTTAAATCATGGGATTTTCTTTTTCCAAAATCAAAGTGGAAGATTGTTGATCACCAAAAATACGGTACACTTGATCCATTCATTTTATGGTGGCTGGGCAGGGCTGAAAAAAATAACATAATATGGAATACAGATTTTGACCAACATTTTTTTACCCTAGCATTGCTTAAGTGCCTTACTTGGCCATTATTTGTATTGGAAAAATGTATTCCTTTGGGTATACAAACTGTAATTGTTGAAAAAAAATAGCCAGATGCAAGTAACGACTGTTGTATTATTTCGCTTACAGGGTAATTTCAATAAATTTTGGGGATTTGGACAAGTACCATTGGCATCGATTTACCTTAAGAATATCTCTGGGCTTCAATTTTTCAAATCTATGGGATCCGGAAGTGGTGCCGGTTTTGGTTCCTGGCCAGATTTTGGTCAATACACCTGGTTAATGGTTTGGGAAAGTTCTTCCCATGCGGAATCTTTTTTTAGAGATAATATATACCTGAGTGAATATGTCAATAGATGTTTAAGCACGCGTGTTCTTTATTTAAAAAATATAGTATCCCATGGCCAATGGTCTGGGATAAACCCATTTGTTGTTTCAGAAAATCCCATTGAAAACGCTAAAATTGCCGTATTAACTAGGGCTCGAATTCGCACTAGAAAGGTGTGGCAATTTTGGCGTCAAGTTGGAAAAACATCTGACGCATTATATCAATTTGACGAGCTCGAATATGCTGTAGGCATCGGTGAATTACCCTTAATTTATCAAGCCACCATAAGTGTTTGGTCAAGTATTGATAGTGTAAATCGATATGCCTATCAGCATGAAGCCCATAAAAAGGTGATTCAATTAGCACGAAAAAATAATTGGTATAGCGAGGAACTTTTTGCGCGATTTTACCTTGAAAAAGAGATTTACTTATGCGACAGCTTTAACGAATAGAGGCAGCATAATAAAATGATAAAACTTTCATAGCTGCTTTTTTCTTAAAAAAAGTATTAAAACTATTTATTAGAATATTAGACATAATAAAAAATATCCTTGTCTGTCTTTTAATAATCTTATAACACAATATGATATAAAAAAACTAGCAGATAATAATTCAAGAAATATTTATCTTGATATTAATCTGCTAGAATTTTACTAAAATAACTAAACTAACTATATATATGCTAATTATGCCATTAGCGCTATATCATAATAATACACTTGATTTTTTGTTAATATCCTGAATTTTGAGTCAAATTAGGATTATTTACTAGTTCTAGTGCAGGGATTGGAAATAACAAATGCTTCTCCTGTAGAGATTGATTTGTACTAAGAACAGTATGGCCTACAAAATTATCAAAACCACCTGTTTTGCTATTAAATACCTTTTTAAGACGGACCATGTCAAACCAAGTTATACGCTCAAAACATAACTCATGCCATCTTTCTTTCCAAACTAATTCTCTAAATAAGTCTTTTGATAAAGAGGTTGGTGTTGTTAGTCCTGCTCTGTCTCTTACTTTTTTAACTGCTTCAATTGCAGCTGAAGTAGGTCCAGAGACCTCGTTTGAGGCTTCAGCATATATAAGTAAAACTTCAGCAAAACGGATAACTGAAAAATTTAAAAAGTCACCTTGGCCATTGCCCTCAACAGTATCACTTCCAAAATTTGCTACATTAAAAGCTTTAAAAATATGAGGACCACCTAAGTCAGTAAGCTCTCCATTACCACCCACAAAATAATCAGTATAAAACCAACCTTGACGATTATTTTTTCGTTTGTCTCCGCTTTCAAATGAATTATAAAAATTTGTTTCAGGCAAATTTGTTTGCCACCCAACAGCTCCACCTTTGGTAATGTTTTTCGCAGGCAGAAAACTTAATGATTCGTAGTTTGCACTTACATTAGGCGCATATTGTATGCTGAAAATATGTTCCTGCTTGTTTTCATTACTTTCTAAAAATATTTCTCCATAGGTATTAAAAAGAGATAATCCACCATTGTCAATTACTTCTTTAGCCTTTTCTGCTGCATCTGCATAATGTTCTGTCTTGTTTAGCGGGTGTCCAGCCATTGTAAGGTAAACTTTAGATAGTAAAGACTTTACAGCTGCGATAGAAACCCTTCCACTTTGATCAATAAATGCTAATCCAGATCCTTCAGAAAATTTTAAATCAGACACAATTTGATCGTATACAATGCTTTGTGAAGTTCGTTCAGCATAAAAATCTGGAGAACCAGTGCCTACAGGCGATGTAAGCAATGGGATATCTCCCCATATTCTAACAGCATTAAAATAAGCCCAAGCTCTGAGGAAATAGGCTTCTCCTAAAATTTGTTTTTTACGATCTTCAGACATAAAAATATCTGGCACATTTTCAATTACCAAATTAGCATTGGCAATAAGCTTATAAGTACCCGCCCAAACAGTTCTAGCATGAATTAAATTAGAATTATAAGACAATGACGACAAACTATTTAAATCTGGATTGCCTGAGCTATTATTTATAGACTGCCCTGTTAATGCTTCTAATAAATGCCAATTACTGGAATTACCCCCAGAAAACCCACCAAAAACATCTCTTGTAGCTGCATATACTGCGTTTAAACCGGATTCAGCATGAGTGTTAGTTTTGAAAAAAGAGTCCGGGTTTAAACTTGATTGGTTATTTTCTTCTAAAAAATCTGAACAACTTAATATAGTTGTGGTTATGAGCGCAATTATTAATGCTCTATTTAAACCTTTTATTTTATAAATTTTCATAAGTTATGATTTTAAGTTTCCTGTAATTAAAGTCCAATTTGTAATCCTAGTACAAAAGTTGAGGATCTTGGATAATCATACCATTTCACCCCTTGTGAAGCAACTCCACTACCTCCAAATGCATTTTTGTCATCTACTTCAGGATCTCCCATTAAATCTTTATTCATTACTAAAAAGAAATTTTGAGCCGAAGCATATATTCTTAAATTATTTAAGTTTACGCGTTGAAGAAATTCAGGTTTAAAGGTATACCCAAGTATCATGTTATTCCCTCGAAGAAAAGAACCATCCTTTACCATGTGAGTATCATACAATGACACATAACCAGCAGAGGCATTTCTTAGCTGTGGAATCATCGTTTTTTGATTGTCTGGTGTCCAAGCGTTTAACACTGTTGAATAGTGATTGGAATTTCCTATTACATTTTCACCCTCATGTAATGCAAGATCCGCAACATCGTTTCCAATAGAATATTGAAGATCAAAAGTAAAATCAAAGTTTTTATATGTAAAATAATTTACAAAGGTTCCAAAGGCATCTGCATATCCATTCCCAATTATCGATCTATCATTATTATCAATAACATAATCACCATTGAAGTCTTTATGCTTTACATCTCCAGGCAATAAATTATATTTAGCTGCTTCTGAAGCTTCATCTGTACCCCAGACTCCTAAACGTGTAAATCCATACATAGAACCCATAGCCTCTCCTATCCTAATTATAGAACCACCACCGAGATAATCACCTGATCCAACTCCAAAAATATCAGACGGTGAAGCGAGCGAAAGCACTTTATTCTTATTCATTGAAATATTAAAAGATGAATTCCAAGTAAAGTCAGGCGTATCTATATTGACTGAATTCAAACTCAATTCGAAACCTTTATTTTCCATTGAACCAATATTTTGAGTTAGTACGCTAAATCCGCTTGATTCTGGAATTGGAGCATTCAATAGCATATCTGTTGTTTTCCTATTATAATAGTCTAATTCCAAATTGATTCTATTGTCGAAAAGTCCTAGTTCAACTCCAATATCATACTGTGTTACAACCTCCCATCTTAAGTCAGAGTTTTCAAGTGTAATCAGACCAGTTCCTCCTGCTGAATTACTTCCAAAAGCAGCAGTATAACCAGGAATATTACTTCCCCCAATAAGGGGTCCAGGACCCAGTTTAGCTTCCGAAGAATATGCTGGTATACTGGAGTTACCCGTTTGACCGTAACTCGCTCTAAGCTTAAGGTTTGAGATTAAATTATTGTCGGTAAGAAAGTCTTCCTCAGATATTTTCCAGGCAGCTGCTGCTGAAGGAAAATAAGCCCATTTATTAGCCTTCCCAAACTTAGAGGATCCATCTGCTCTTGCAGTGAAAGTTAAAAGATATTTGTCTTTCAAATTATAATTAATTCTAGTAAAATAAGAATTAAGCGACTCAGCAGCCATAAAAGAAGATGAATTTTTAAAGCTTGCAGCACCTAAATTATTAGGACCATAACCATCTGAAGGGGTGCCATATCCATCACCTTGGAAATAATTTTGGTCAGTTTGTTGCCATGAAGCTCCTAATAAGGCTGATATTGAATTATTTTCATCAATTTCCTTTGTATAAGTTAAATAGTTTTCAAATGAATAAAAAACATTTCTTGACTGACCTTGAATAGCCCCATTATTTCCACCATTGAAATATCCTGGATAAAATATTTTTCTTCCCTGATTTAATACATTTGAAGCAACAATGGTTTTCATTTCTAAATCCTTAGAAAAGCTAATATTTGTGAAGAAACTACCAGTAAAATTGTGGGAATCAGTAGTGTATTCACGATCTTTTAAATCCATAACTGGATTCCACATAAAACCTCCACCAGCTGCAGTACCAAAACCATATTCTAAATTAGTTGCATAATTTAAAAACCATGGAGGGAAGAATGGGCTATTTCCAGTCGCATATTGTACTGGCATAAATGGAAAGGCTTTGGTTGCATTAGCAAATACCCATTCACCAGTATCTTGAAATCTTTCTTGTCGAACACTAAAATCTACTGTCCCACCAATTTTTAACCATGAATTAACCTCACTCTCCATATTAAATCTTGTGGAGTATCTTTTCACGTAAGAATTTATAAGAAGGCCTCTTTCATCTCTTAGACCAACAGAGGCATTATAGGTTGTTTTTTCATTACCACCAGAAAATCCAAACTGATGATTTTGAGATACCCTGCGCTGTAAAAGCTCATTATACCAATCTGTATCATAATTAGCTCTACCATTTGAATCAAATAGTTCATTCACAAGGTCCCCAAGAAAAGCACCCTGTCTCTTTTGATTAGGCTCTTGATTTGCGTAATTCCCTGCTGCCCATCCCGTAGGATCAAATTTCTCAGAATTTTCCCAAGCTAATTGCTCAACCATTTGAAATTGTTCTGAATTTAGTCTATCAGGTATCGCATTTGGACCATATGAGTTTATAAAATATTCAGAATTGTAAGTAAATTTAGTCTCACCAGATTTTCCCTTTTTTGTTGTTACTAATATTACACCATTAGCGCCTCTGGCTCCATAAATAGCTGTTGAAGAAGCGTCTTTAAGTACTTCTATAGAAACAATATCTGCTGGATTAATATAATCTATTGCAGTATTACCTTGACCTTGTCTGGCTTCACCCTGAGGTAACTGAACGCCATCTACTACATAAAGTGGGTCATTACCCGTATTAATAGAACTAATACCTCTTATACGAACTTTAGTTCTTCCACCAGGTCTGCCACTAGCGGTGTTTATTTGAACCCCAGCAACTTTACCCATTAACGCTTGATTAATTGTAGCAACAGGACGTTCCATCAATTGGCTAGTTTTCACACGACCGACTGCCCCAGTAAGATCAGATTTTCTCTGACTACCGTAACCTATTAATACAACTTCATCTAAATTATTAAGATCTTCAGTGAGTACAGCGTTGATAGTAGATTTGCCTATGACTGAAACTTCTATAGATTTAAAACCTATATAGCTAAAAATTAAAGTTCCATCATTTTTTACATTTTCAATTAGAAAATTTCCATCAAAGTCAGATTGGGTACCATTATTTGTGCCTTTTTCAACAACACTAGCACCTATTAATGGAGTTCCATTTGAATCTGAAATATTACCTGTTATTCTTACCTGGGAATATCCCTGAGCTAAAACAGAAAATAGTGTCATAAAAAAAAGAAATGAACTAAGTTTTAGCTTAAAACTAAATAACGGGCAATGCACGTTTTTAAAACTAATTAGTTGTTTTTGTTTCATGTTTTAAATTGTTTGGTTAATTATTTAATTCGATTTTAATTCTTGAGTTGTATTAACTTTTTATTTAGTGTAACACATTAAAAGATATGGGAGAGAAAATTAAACACGCTAAAAAAAGTAAATAGACACTAAAAATTTATAAAGTAAAACTAACGTCAATTGATTAATTAAAGGATTAAATAGCGATTAATGACGAGTTAATTTTGGCTTAATCTTCTTAATTACAAATAAATAACATCTGCAACTATAACGATGTAGTGCATTTTACAAAGCATGACCTTGCAAAATAGTAAGTTTGGTCATTTATTGTAAAATTGTTGAAGTGTTTGTACTAAAAAATTCATAAGGAAAATAATTACCCTATAAAAAGCAACGGACAATAGCTAAATATAAAGGCTTGACAATAATATATTTACTTGTAATTATAATTTGAAAGAATCAAAACAGTAGCATAGTTTGAAAAAAATTAAGTACAAATAGTAAAAATTAATCGACAGTTAATTCTTAATTAATCTGCAAATTAATGACTTGAAAATATATTTGGATTATGTAAAAAATAACGTTGGTCATTTTAAATTTTATTTCATAAATAATTTTAAGAGTGATTCTATTTTTTTAAAAACATATTATGCCAATTTCACTAACACAAAATGTCTTGGGATCTATGCAGAAAAAAACAATATTTATTTTAGTTTTTTTAATTGCTTTTTTAAATAGTTTTTTTGTCACTGCCCAGTCGTACTCTAAACTTGTAGATACTAAAATTGGATCAGAAGGAAGTGGTTTGGGATGTGGATTTAATTTTGTTGGTGCTGCATATCCGTTTGGGATGATTCAATTTACTCCAAGTTTTTTTTCACCACAAAAAGGGTTTGTAGTTAATCAATTAAGTGGTGCAGGCTGTCCTCACATGGGCAACTTTCCAGTTTTACCAATAAGTGACGTACTTCAAGATTCACCAAATAACATGGAAAATTTTGATAAATACACATCTATTATTGAAAGCCATGCAGGGTTTGTTTCTTTAGAATTGTCAGATAAAACAAAAGCTAAATTAACTGTTAATAAGCGTGCTGGTATTGCAAATTTCGTATTTGATAAATCTAAAGCGGAAGGAACTATAATTATAGGCTCAGGCGTTAGTTCTACAAACATTACTAATTCAATGGTTCAAATCACCTCGGACAAGACCTGTGAAGGCTTTGCGGAAGGAGGAGACTTTTGTGGTAGTGAAACTAATTATAGGATATACTTTGTAGTAGAATTCGATAGATCTTCTATTGACAAAGGGACTTGGATTAAAGATAAAATTTTAAAAAACTCAGACCAGGCCTTTGGAGTAAACTCAGGGGCTTACTTTACGTTTAATTCTGATAAAGAAGTGAATTATAGAATTGCAGTTTCATACGTTTCAGTTGAGAATGCAAAAGAAAACCTCAAGTTAAGTTCTTTAGTGGGTGGATTCTCCACTTATAAAGAAAATGCAGAAAAAGCTTGGGATAACAGTTTGTCAAAAATCTCAATAAGAACTACAAATAATAGTCGAAAAATACAATTTTACACCCATTTATATCATTCCCTTATTCACCCAAATATTGTTAGTGATGAAAATGGAGAATATATGGGGGCAGATTTTAAAATTCATAAATCTGAAAATTTTGAACAATATAGTTCTTTTAGTGTTTGGGATACTTATAGAACACAGGCCCAACTTTTAGCAATGTTATTTCCAGATAAAAGTAGTGACATGATGCAATCTCTAGTGAATTTTGCAGCGCAAAGTGGGGGATTTGGCCGTTGGATTTTAGCGAATATTGAAACTGGAATTATGCAGGGAGATCCAACGCCTACTTTAATTGCAAACTCATATGCTTTTGGTGCTGTAGACTTTGATGTATTAAAGGCATATAAATACATGAAAAGAGGTGCTACAATACCTTATGCATATGCTCAAAATCATGAAATACGGCCTTTTCTAAAAGAATACCAAAACAATGGGTTCACTTCTGCTTCAAAAATGCTAGAATATGCCTCTTCAGATTTTGCAATAGGTCAGTTTGCTCTTAAGGCAATTAAAAACGTAAAAGATGCAAATTATTTCACCAATCGCTCTCAAAACTGGAAAAATATTTATAATCCAAAAAATAAATGGCTTAACTCTCGTTATGAAAATGGAGATTGGAAAGAGTTAGAGAGTGATTGGCAAGAGGCAACCTATAAAAATTATTTTTGGATGGTTCCTCACAATTTAAAGGACTTGATTGATACAATTGGCGGATCAAAAGTGGCAGTTAAAAGATTGGATAATTTATTTGAACGTTTAGACGCCAAATATGATGATGATTGGTTTGCCGCAGGTAATGAACCAGATTTTCAGGTGCCATGGATTTACAATTGGACTGATGCTCCTTACAAAACATCTGAAGTTATTCACAGAATTTTAAACGAAATGTATACAGATAAGTCCACAGGATTACCAGGGAATGACGACTTAGGTACCATGGGAGCATGGTACGTTTTTGCTTCAATGGGACTATATCCTATGATCCCAGGAATATCTGGCTTTTCAGTTAGCACCCCTCAGTTTGATGAAGTATCTATTAATTTTCCAAATGGAAAATTTGTTATTAGTGGCGGATCAATAGATAAACTATATATCAGATCTTTAGAATTAAATGGCAGAAAAATAAAAACTCCTTGGATTGACTGGGAAGATATTAAAAATGGAGGATCACTTAATTTTGAAACATCTAAAAAAAATTACAAAAACTGGGGTTTAAATACTGTATCACCTAGTTATCAAAAATTAAAATCTATAACTAACTAGAATCTATCATGAATCAAAATATTTCTGCTCAAAAATACTGGAGTATAAACTTAAAGTATTTGTCAATTCTTTTATTCATATGGTTTTTATGTTCATTTGGCCTGGGTGTATTTTTTGTAGACGCGCTTAATAATTTTAAGATAGGAGGTTTTCCTTTGGGTTTTTGGTTTGCACAACAGGGTTCAATTTACATTTTTGTGGTATTGATCTTTACCTATGTCTTTTTAATGAACAGGCTAGACAAACGATTTGGGTTTGAAGATTAATAAACATCGCATTAAATTCTTTTAAATTATGAGTGTTCAAGTTTGGACTTATATTATAGTAGGCATCACTTTTGCCCTTTACATTGGGATAGCTATTTGGTCTAGAGCTGGTTCAACCAAAGATTTTTACGTTGCAGGAGGTGGGGTTTCACCCTTAGCAAATGGAATGGCTACTGCTGCAGATTGGATGTCTGCCGCTTCATTTATATCCATGGCAGGAATCATATCTTTTACTGGCTATGACGGATCTGTTTACTTAATGGGTTGGACTGGAGGCTATGTGCTTTTGGCATTACTTTTGGCACCCTATTTAAGAAAATTCGGAAAATTTACAGTACCAGATTTTATTGGTGACAGGTATTATTCAGATACTGCTAGAATTGTAGCTGTGGTATGTGCTTTACTAGTTTCGTTTACCTATGTAGCCGGTCAGATGCGTGGGGTAGGTGTAGTGTTCTCTAGATTCTTAGAAGTAGACATTAATACCGGAGTTATCATTGGAATGATCATTGTGTTGTTTTATGCTGTATTAGGAGGAATGAAGGGAATTACATACACCCAGGTAGCCCAGTATTGTGTACTTATTTTTGCTTTTATGGTACCCGCTATTTTTATCTCGATTCAAATGACAGGAAACCCAATTCCGCAATTAGGTATGGGGGACACTTTAAATGATGGCTCTGGGGTGTATTTATTAGAAAAACTAAATGGTCTTTCAACAGAACTTGGTTTTAATGAATATACGGAAGGGTCTAAAGATAGGATAGATATTTTAGCCATTACGCTAGCCTTGATGGTAGGTACGGCAGGTTTACCCCATGTAATTGTAAGGTTTTTTACCGTTAAAAAAGTAAAAGATGCTAGGAAATCTGCTGGATTGGCCTTGTTGTTAATTGCTGTTTTATACACCACAGCACCTGCGGTAGCGGTATTTGCTAGGGTAAATTTAATTGAAACAGTGAGCGACAAGTCTTACGAAGGCATGCCTGAATGGTTCAAAAACTGGGAAAAAACAGGTCTTTTAACCTTTGAAGACAAAAATCAAGACGGTAAAGTACAATATGTGGCAGACCCCCAAATAAATGAGCTTAAAGTTGATCCAGACATTATGGTTTTAGCCAATCCTGAAATTGCCAACTTACCTGCTTGGGTTATTGCTCTTGTAGCAGCTGGTTGTTTGGCTGCAGCATTATCTACAGCAGCAGGATTATTGCTGGTTATTTCAGCTTCTGTATCACATGATTTAATCAAAAAGATTTTCATGCCAACCATCTCTGACAAAGGAGAACTTCTTGCAGCTAGATTGTCTGCAGTGGTGGCGGTTTGTGTTGCGGGATATTTTGGAATCAATCCACCAGGATTTGTGGCAGCTGTAGTAGCCTTAGCCTTTGGATTGGCTGCGGCCTCTCTTTTTCCTGCAATTATATTGGGAATTTTCTACAAGAGAATGAATAAAGAAGGGGCTGTTTCAGGTATGGTTGTGGGTATTTTACTCATGTTATTTTACATGGCTAAATTTAAACTAGGTTGGTTGGGAGACACCCCACCTGCTTCAGAATGGTGGTTCGGAATATCTCCTGAAGGATTTGGATCAGTAGCCATGGTAGTGAACTTCATAGTGTCTCTAACAGTATGCCGTTTCACCGCTGCACCTCCAATAGAGGTTCAAGAAATTGTAGAAAATATAAGAATACCTAGTGGAAGCCCAGAAGTTTTATCAAATCATTAAGATTATTAACAATACATTTTATAAATATGAATTCAATTAAATTAAGAAAAACAAACGTATTAGTCCTTATTTCAGTCATACTATTAGCTTCTTGTCAAAATATCCAAAGCGAATACAATTTAGCCCAATTTGTAGATCCCTTTATTGGTTCAGGAGGTCACGGCCATGTATTTGTTGGCGCTAATGTTCCATTTGGAGGTGTTCAGCTAGGCCCCAGTAACTTCTATAAAGGCTGGGACTGGTCTTCTTCATATAATTATACGGATTCTATAGTAAAAGGATTTACTCATCTAAACCTAAGTGGTACAGGAGTTACCGATTTAGGGGAACTTATTTTAATGCCTACTGTAGGGAAACTAAAAACTTGGAGTGGAGCGAATCAAACAAAGTTCCTTGGTGATGTAAAAAAATCATGGTATTTAACTTTTGGAGAAAAAAAACCAGAGGAAGCTTATGCTTCTTTATACAGGAAAGAGACTGAAGTTGCAAAACCAGGTTACTATAGTGTAAAACTAGATGATTACGATATACAAGTTGAATTAACTGCTACTGAAAGAGTTGGAATGCATAGATATTCTTTTCCAGAATCAGACGAGGCAAGAATAATTATAGATTTAAGTGAAGGTAATTCTGATACTTCTGTAGAAACTTATATTAATCAAATAAATGACACTACTATTGAAGGATATCGCTTTTCAAAAGGATGGGCAGAAGACCAAAGAGAATACTTTACTTTAGTTTCCTCTAAACCCATTTCAAATTTTGTTGTGTATGATGGAAATAAAAAGACATATGGTAAAAATGCTAAGGGTGTTTATATTAAGGGATTTTTAGAGTTTAAAACTTCAAAAAATGAAGAAGTTATAGTTAAAATGGGAATCTCTCCTGTTAGTTCAGAAAATGCTTTAGAAAATGTAGAATTCGAAATACCCCATTGGAATTTTGATGAAATAGCAGAAAATGCAGAAAAAAAATGGAACAAGGAGCTCTCTAAAATTAAAATTGAGACTAACGATATAAGTAAAAAAAGAATATTTTACACCGCTATGTTTCATACAATGATCGCCCCTAATTTATTTAATGATGTAAATGGCGAATATCGGGGAACAGATAAAAAAGTTTATTCCGACCCTGGCTTTTCAAATTATACTCTTTTTTCATTATGGGATACCTATAGAGCCGCTCATCCCTTATTAACAATAACCCAACCTGAAAGAGTAAGTGATATTGTTAATTCAATGCTCCTGATTTTTGATCAACAGGGAAAATTACCTGTTTGGCATTTAAGGGGCAACGAAACTAACACAATGCCAGGTTACAGCGCCATTCCCGTAATTGTTGACGCATGTTTAAAAGGATTTGATGGAATTGATTTAGAAAAAGCATTTAATGCAGTAAAAACCACTGCTACTGGTGATTTTGAACCTGGCGTAAAAGATTTAATGGAGTATGGTTATATCCCTGCAGACCATGGACCAGAGTCTGTAGCCAGCGCAATGGAATATGCAATAAGCGATTGGGCTATATCAAAACTTGCAGAAAAATTAGGAAAGAGGGAAGACGCTGTATATTTCGGAAACAGAGCGAAAGGCTATCAGAAATATTACGATCAAGAAACAGGATTTATGAGAGGTAAACTAGCTGATGGTAGTTGGAGAACTCCTTTTGATCCAGTATCTGCCCTTCATCGTGTAAATGATTACTGTGAGGGAAATGCATGGCAATATTTGTGGATGGTTCCTCAAGATCCAGAGGGTTTAATAAATCTCTTAGGTGGTGACGCACCTTTTATTGAAAAACTAGATGAATTATTTAGTAGATCTTCAGATCTAGGAGAAGGAGCCTCAATAGATATTAGTGGCATGATTGGTCAATATGCTCACGGAAATGAACCAAGCCATCATACTTCATATATGTATGCCTATGCAGGGGAGCAATATAAAATAGCGGATAAAGTAGATTATATTTTAAACGAACTTTATAAAGATCAGCCCGATGGTTTAAGTGGCAATGAAGATTGTGGACAAATGTCTGCATGGTATGTATTATCATCTATTGGATTTTATTCTGTCAATCCCTCTAACGGAGCATATGTTTTTGGAAGGCCATTATTTGATTCAGCCATTATAGAGCTACCTATGGGCAAAAAATTTGTTGTAGAAACTAAAAATAATGGAGCAGAAAACATCTACATACAATCTGTAAAATTAAATGGCAATCCTTACAGCAAATCATTTATAACGCACAAAAATATTACTCAAGGAGGTAAGCTAAGTTTTGTAATGGGACCAGAACCCAATAAAGAGTTTGCTAGTCAAATTGAAGACCGTCCAAAGTCAATTGTTTACTAGTATAACATATTAATGTTTACAATAAAATTTTCAAAATTCATTAAAAACTCATAAATGAAAAGAAACTATTTTATATTATCAGTATTGATTTTAATCGTAACAACTACTGCCCTTAAAGCTCAAAATAATCTTAATAAAGTTGATAACCTTGTAGATTTAGTAAATCCATTGGTTGGCTCAGATTCTGAGTTTGTACTTTCCAATGGGAATACTTACCCAGCTATAGCTACACCTTGGGGCATGAATTTTTGGACCCCACAAACAGGTAAAATGGGCGATGGTTGGGGTTACACCTATGATGCTAATAAAATTAGAGGTTTTAAACAAACCCATCAACCTAGCCCATGGATTAATGACTACGCTGCTTTCTCACTATTTCCTGAAACTGGTAAAATTAAATTAAATGGAGATAAGCGTGCTTCCTGGTTTTCTCATAAGACAGAAGTTAGCAAGCCTCACTATTACAAAGTATACCTCGCTGATTTTGATATAACAACAGAAATTACACCAACAGAGCGAGGGGCTCAATTTCAATTCACATTTCCAAAAAGTGATGAGGCTCATATCCTGATTGACGGATTTTTCAAAGGTTCGATGGTTAAAGTATATCCAGAGGAAAGAAAAATTGTTGGCTATTGTAGAAATAATAGTGGAGGAGTTCCTGAAAATTTTCATAATTATTTTGTGATTTATTTTGATAAAGATTTTGAAAATATTCAAACATGGAACATAAATGAATCTGAGAATTTGAATGATAAAAATTTAAAGCCTGATTTAAATGCAGAAGGATACCATGTTGGTGCCGTACTGAGTTTTAAAACAGCAGAGAATGAGAAAATCACAGCTAAAGTAGCTTCATCATTTATTAGTTTGGATCAGGCAGAGATAAATTTAAAAAGAGAGATTAATACTGACACTTTTGATCAAACAAAAAATAAAGCACAAAAATTATGGAATAATGAATTAAATAAAATTGAAATTGAAGGTGGAACAACGGAGCAATTGAAGACATTTTACACAGCTTTATATAGAGTTTTGTTATTTCCTAGGAAATTTTATGAATTAGATTCTAATAACAACATTATACACTACAGCCCATATAATGGAAATGTACTCCCAGGCTATATGTTTACAGATAATGGATTCTGGGATACTTTCAGGGCTGTTTTTCCTTTTTTCACCATTATGTATCCAGAGTTTTTGGGCCAAGTTATGCAAGGCCTTGTTAATACCTATAAAGAGAGTGGCTGGTTACCAGAATGGGCAAGTCCTGGCCACAGAGATAGCATGGTAGGGTCTAATTCTGCAATAAATATTGCAGATGCGTATTTAAGAGGTATTCGTGGCTATGATATTGAAACACTTTATGAAGCCATAATAAAAAATACAAATTCTAAAGGACCAATTAATTCAGTAGGTCGTTTTGGAGCTGAATATTATAACTCTTTAGGTTACATTCCTTATGATGTAGGTATAAATGAAAATGCAGCAAGAACTTTAGAATATGCATATGCAGATTGGGCAATATCTGAACTAGCAATAGAATTAAATAAACCAGAAGATGAAGTTAATCTGTTTAAAAACAGAAGTTTAAATTACAAGAATTTATTTGACGCTGAGATAGGCTTTATGAGAGGCAAAAATAAAGATGGGTCTTGGGATATGAATTTCACCCCAGATAAATGGGGAGATGCTTTCACTGAGGGATCTTCTTGGCATTGGACATGGTGTGTATTTCATGATCCACTTGGATTAGCAGAATCATTTGGGGGTATAGAAAAAATGAGAAATCGCTTAGATGAGGTATTTACCGCCCCACCAACTTTTAATTATTCATATTATGGTCAACAGATACATGAAATAACAGAAATGATTATAAGTGATATGGGGCAATATGCTCATGGAAACCAACCCGTTCAGCATGCTATTTATTTATACAATTGGCTAGGGCAGCCATGGAAAACTCAAAAGTTAGCAAGAGACATAATGAATAAGTTGTATTCACCTAATCCAGACGGATTGTGTGGAGATGAAGATAATGGTCAAACATCTGCTTGGTATGTCTTTTCTGCTATTGGATTTTATCCTGTAACTCCTGGAACAGGACAATATGCCTTAGGAAGTCCATTATTTTCAAATGTCAAATTACATCTTGAAAATGGCAATACCTTCGAATTAAAAGCAGAAAACAACACATTTGAAAATGTCTACATAAATTCAATCCGTAAGAATAATAGTGAATATAAATTGAATTATATTTCATATAAGGATATTCAAGATGGAGAATATTTTATATTAAAAATGTCTGATACTCCAAATTTAAACTTAGGAAAAAATGAAGAATCTAAACCTTACTCCATGAGTAAAAATAATATTAACTTATAATGAATTTAATATAGTTCTAACGATTTAATTTAGTTGTATGTCTAAAAATTTATTTTTCAGTTTAATTCATTTTTTATTTTTCTTGCCCAGTTTCGCATTTCAAGATAAAAATGACACAATATCTCTTCAATTAACTTCTCTTTTTTCTGATCACATGGTTTTACAGCAAAAATCAAATGTGAAATTCTGGGGAACTGATAAACCAAATAATGAGATTACTATTTCTACTAGCTGGGAAAATGAATCTAAAACAATAGTTGACATTAATGGGCACTGGAATGTTTCAATAGGTACACCGTCCGCTGGAGGACCCTTCAAAATTGAAATAAAATCAAACCAGCATAAAATAGTTTTAAACGATATAATGATTGGAGAAGTATGGTTGGCCTCAGGTCAATCTAATATGGAAATGACATTAATGGGTTGGCCGCCAAATGACATCATTAATAATGCTGATGAAGAGATTGCAAAATCGTCAAATTCAAAAATTAGGATGTTTAATGTAGAGAAACAAATTTCAATAAATCCTTTAGGTGACGTTAAAGGGAGCTGGAAAGTTTCAAGCCCTGAGGAAACTAAAAATTTTAGCGCATCAGCATATTTTTTTGCTAAAGAATTATTTAAAAAGTTACAAGTACCTATAGGAATTATTAATTCGAGTTGGGGAGGAACACCTGCTGAATCCTGGACTAGCAAAAAGACTATTGATACTTTTAATGAACTTAAAAGCGTTACTCAATCAATCAATACTTCAGATTTATTTAAAAATGAACTAAAATGGTTTTCTCAATTTAAAGCAATTGGAATTCCTACCACTGATGAACAGTGGGTTAATTTGAATTTATTAGATAATTTAATAGTTGAAACAAGCTACAATGACAGTGATTGGGAAGAAATCCAATTACCTGGAAGATATGATAATCATATAAATGGAGGTGAATTTAATGGGGCAGTTTGGTTTCGAAAAAATATAGTCATTGATAATTTAGATTCTGATTACATATTAACTATTGGCGCTGTTGATGATATGGATGAAACTTATGTAAATGGTCATAAAATCGGCGGTTTAATAGGAATGGGATTTTGGAATAAAAAAAGAGAATTTAAGATACCGAAATCAATTCTAAAAAAAGGGAATAATACAATAGCAGTGAGAGCTATAGATGCAGAAGGAGTTGGAGAAATAATTGGACCAATGACATTAAGTAATGATAATAATATTAAGGTTTCTTTGAATGGTAATTGGAAATATAAGTTGATTGCAGAGATTTATAATAATAAGTTTTACCTATATGGTATTAATAACATAGATTTCAATTCAAGAATTAAAACAATTAAATTAAACTCCGGAGTCCCTACAGTTCTTTATAATGGAATGATAAATCCTTTAGTTCCCTACACCATAAAAGGTGTCATATGGTATCAGGGGGAATCTAATGTAGGACGCGCAGACCAATATGAAAATTTATTCCCTGCTATGATTAGAGATTGGAGAGAAAAATGGAATTATGATTTCCCATTTTATTATGTTCAAATTGCACCTTATCAATATAATATTAATAAAGACAGTTCACTAGACCAATCTCAAGAGTTAAGAGAAGCTCAAAGAAACTCATTAAAAACAAAAAATACAGGCATGGTTGTAACAATGGATATTGGAAATTTTAATAATATTCATCCATCAAACAAACAAGATATAGGGAGTAGATTAGCCAGATTAGCATTATCTAATAATTACAGCATCAATATAGTACCTTCTGGACCAATTTTTAATGGATTAAAAGTTATTGGAAGTAAACTAATCCTAGAGTTTGAAAATCCCGGTAGCAGATTAATTTCTAAAGGAGATTTATTGGGATTCGAAATTGCTGGTGCCGATAAAAAGTATGTTTTTGCAAACGCTACGATTATTAATAATCAAGTTGAGCTTTATAGTGATAAAATTAAAAACCCTCTTTATGCTAGATATGCTTGGAAAGATAAAGCTGTTCCTAGCCTTTTTAATTTAGAAGGACTTCCCGCTTCATCTTTTAAATATGAAGAATAACAACAAATATTAAATAATTTTAAAAAACTCTTGTAGCACTATTTATAATACTCTATTAATGACATCTCTATAAGTCATATTGAAATCATCTCCTGTTATTTTACTATAGTTATTTACAAAATAATTGAATTGTTTTTTTGCTTTAGAATTTAACTTCATTTTAATTAATGAATGTATTTTATATAAAAAGGCGTCCATATTTAATAAATCTATATTAAATAATATTTCGGCAAGAGGAATAACATCTGAATACTCTTTTTTGTGATAGAGTTTTTTCATTTCGTTTGGAATAACACCTAATACATCTGTTTCAAGATCCTGTTTAAATGTATCAAAGTATTCTTCATCAATAAACTGTAAGAATTTACCCTTATTTAGTATTTTAATAAGACTGATTAGTGAATTCTCCGTGTATAATCCTTCTTTGAAAGAATCTAGTTCTGTTAAAAATATAAAATAATCACAATAAAACTGGTCACTAAATTCCAAAATGAATTTTCTATCTGAATAAATAATTTCTAATCCTTCAAAATCTCTTAAAATATTTCTTAACTGATTCAAAGCTACATTTTTTAAATTTTTAGCACTTTGCTCAGAGCTATCTGGCCACAAAATTGAGTGAATTTTTTCAGAGGAAATTCCGTTTAATTTTTTTTGTGAACTGTGAAAAATAAGTAATAAAAAGAGCTGTCTTATTTTAGGGCTAAATAAATGAGATATGTCATTCCCTTTCATATCTATAGCACTGAAAAGCCCAAACAATGAAACAGAGTTTGGTATTATAATTTGAATGTCTTTACTGTTTTCATATTTTAAAGTTTTTTCAATCTGGGCTTTAATAATTAGTTTTTCTTTCTTTTTGAAAATAATTACAATTACAATTAAAATAATAGTAAAGAAGACAAATAAAGCAATGTATTGGTTATTGTAATTGCGATCTGATTCTTTGATTTTAACTAGAATATTCTCTTTAGAGACGGGTGGTGAATCTAGAGAGTATATTTTCACCTCACTAGAACCATCTTCTTGAAATTCTTGAATTGTAGAAAATAATTCGTTTGTTTTATGGTCGAAATATAAGTTTGCATTTGACCTGATTCTATCAGATTTCATTGAAATGGAGTCCCCTAGCATTCTATAGCTTCCATCTTTTAAAGAGTATTCATATAACTGTAAGGAAGTTGAAGAAATATATTCAGAATAACTCAGATTGTAAAAAGCAGAAGTATCTTTATTAATCACTAAGTTTCTAGAAGAAACCATATTAACGCCTTCTCGATCAATCTCCCATAATTTTTTAATTTTTTTAGTATCAAAGTCAATGACATAGCTGTCATAGTAATATTTTTTACCTATGCTCTGATCTCCCGTTTTATTACCTTGACCACCAAACAAGAGTGCTTTATTTTCTGCTAACTTAGTAATGCCAGAAAAAAATCTGGGATCTATTTTATCTCCACTAAAATCAAGTATTTCCCATTTATTAGTTTTAATGTCATATGAGCTAAAATCATTAGAGTAGCTAAAATATCCATAACCTCCAAAAATGATTATTTTTTTGTGGCTTGAATCAAATAAAGCATTGTGATGATGCGTTTGCTTTGAACGTTCCAAATCGCTAATTGATTTCCAATCATTAGGATTATCTAGGTCAATAACAACAATTGATGAGGATTTAGGGGAAACGTCATATAATTCATAAACATATAGTTTATTTTCAGAGGGGTCTAATAAACTATTTCCTAGCCTCATGGAGACATTTAGATTATTTTGAAATTTCTCAAAATTTGTTTCTTCATTTTTAAAATCATAAAATTTTAAACTATCTGAATTTTGAAAAATAAATCTATGTTTATTCTCATCAAAAGCAATAGAAGTAACTTGATTAAAAGAAGATTTATGCCTTAATTTCCAAAAGTAAGATTCTTTAATAAGCCAGTTTCCATTTTTTACACTTCCGTATAAATCTCCTTTAGAATCAAAAACTTTATTTCCCTCACTTTCATTCAAGCCAAAATAATATAAACTTTTATTATTTTTTATACTTAGGTCTTTTATTGAAATTGGGGGAACGTCTATAATACTTCTATGTTTCCCAAAATAAATTTCAGGTTCAATTCTTAATTTAAATTTATTTTCTTTTGAAAAATCTTCTTTTCCATTAACAGAAAGAGTTATTTCTTTAGTAACTGGATTAAAGTTCAAAGATATTCTTATCCAACTACT
>Ga0209198_1000929_pt1 | contig 23934 bp, 20 predicted proteins | sample COGITO_mtgs_1105_2_FD_184804 | JGI IMG/M metagenome (GOLD analysis project Ga0209198, IMG submission 184804) | Pelagic marine microbial communities from North Sea - COGITO_mtgs_110519 (SPAdes) (version 2) | ecosystem: Environmental > Aquatic > Marine > Epipelagic ...
GCCGCTGGTGCTCGGGATTCAGAAAGCTGTCCTAGCGTAGGTGATTTAACGGTAGAGCGATCTTCAGGTTTAGGCAGCGGCGGTCGCTGTTTAATTAGTGGAACATTAACCGAAACGGCAACATTGAGTGCGGTTTCTGAATGGCACCTTAATGGTCCTTTAATTATTGGTGATGGTGCATCAAGTCCGTTATTCATTATAGAGCCTGGCGTTGAAATTTTTGCAGGTGAGAATGGCTCAGGCTTTGATTATATTTACGTTGCCCCTGGCGCCTCAATTCACGCAATAGGAACAAAAGATAAGCCTATTATTTTTTCGTCTGATGACGAAGATTATGAAGGTAGTGGCCAATGGGGCGGGTTGATTATCGAAGACAGCTCCGCGACTTCTGGGCAGGCACGATTAGAGTATGTCGTTGTCACAGAGGCGGGCGCCGAAGTGACAGTCGGTAATAAAATCTATGCGGATAATATTGTCTTAGAGGGTGTTCATGACAATACGTTTATCCAATATCTTCAATCACACGACTCTGCTCGTGATGGCATTCGATTACAATCTTCAGAAGCTTCTGCTAATCAAGCGCGTTTAAGCTGGTTATTAATTACTGGTTCGAGCCGTGATGCTTTTTCATATAACAACTTTAGTGGCTTAGTTAAAGATATGTTGGTCATCCATCGTCCCGAAGTTTATGACGGTGCTAGTGGTGGGCGTGCTGGCATTTATGCGAGTAACAGTAATTCCTTACCTCTGTTTGTCAATATCACTTTGGCAGGCAGAGATACTTCTAGCAATAATGCGATTACAATCGAAAACCAAGAGTTCGGTATTGTCTTTGCGGACAGTAGTAGTGGTATTCGTATGGCGAATACACTGATATCTAATTTTCGTAATGGTTGTTATGAAGTCAGTGATAACGCTGATCTTTCTACGATGAGTTTGGGTGAGGCTGATATTACCCAAAGTTTTATTGACGGCGTTCATTGTGGTCATGAGCGATCAGGCCTTGCGGGTAATGTTTTTGTTCCCTTTTTACTGCGTGGCAGTGGCCAAAATATTCCCGGCTCAGTACTCAATGATGGCATGCAGTTTCATGGTAATAGCGCGTTTAATTTTGATGGCGAAATTAATCCTACTACGGCCATCACAGGCGCGTGGTTTTTAAATAGCATTGGCGGGCTTCTGAATGACTTAGTGGTCAATACCGCAGGTGGGCTTAATGCTTTTGCCAGTGGCGATACGGATAATAGTGGTAGCGTGAATAGCGATGATAAAGATTTTCAACCACTGCTTAATAGTACGGATGCTTTCTTTGGCAGCATCAATGGCCTAAATATTTCATCACAGGGCTATGACTTAACCATCATTGGAGCGGTTCGAAGTGCTTCGCAAAACCTTGCTAATGAATTTGATGGGTGGACGCTACAGGCCGGCGGTATATTCCCGCAAGAAGTAACAGGCTTTGCACCATAGTTTATCATCACGAAAAACTATGGCGCGAGCTGTCATAGCGAGTAAAAAATCAGGCGCGTTTTGTTTTAACGCCGTCTTTTGTACCCAGCAGTAAAACGTTAGCCGGGCGCATGGCAAATAAACCGTTAGTGACTACGCCAGTAATATTATTAATTTGTCGTTCGGTTTCTAGCGGGTTCTCAATTTTAAAATTTCTTACATCCAAAATATGGTTGCCGTTATCTGTCACTACACCTTCGCGGTATACGGGCAGACCGCCAAGGCCGACTAGTTTTCTTGCTACATAACTTCTTGCCATTGGGATAACTTCAACGGGAAGTGGAAAATCACCTAACACGCCAACTACTTTGCTTTCGTCGGCAATGCAAATAAACTCTCTCGCGACTGCAGCAACAATTTTTTCACGAGTTAGGGCTGCGCCGCCACCTTTAATAAGATGTAAGTGCTCATTGGCTTCATCGGCCCCATCAATATAAAAATCAATTTCTGATACGTTATTTAAATCCAGTACGGTAATGCCATGTTCACGCAGGCGAGTGGAGCTGGCTTCTGAGCTGGAGACGGCTGCACGAAAGTGCCCCTTTATGCTTGCGAGTGCATCAATAAAAAAATTCACTGTAGAGCCGGTTCCTACGCCAACCACACTATCGAGATCCAGTTTGGGTTTAATTAAATCAACGGCTGCTTGCGCTGCATCGCTTTTCAGTTGGTCTTGTGTCGATAGTGTCATGTGGCCTCTCATTGTTTGGATTTTTACGGCGTTAGTGGAGGATAAACGCAGTTCTCACTTTGGCTGTTGGTTGGCGTGCACGTAGTCACAGTTTGATGACGACGTAAGGCCTTTTTTCTTTTCTGACTCTAGAATAAAAATATCACTCACCAAAAATACGATATTGCTCATTTTTAAAAGATCTTAATACTTATGGATACTTACTACGCCACATGCCTGATTTTCGTTTTAGCGACTTTAATGACAGCGCTTGCGCCTCTGCTTTAAAAGTCTTTTTATAAAACGCTCACTTCAGACCTCTCTTTTTGCCATTATATGATGCGCACGTCTATTCTGTGTAGAAAAAATTAAAAATAACACTTTAGCTTTTTCGTGCTTCTCATCCATTGATCGGCATGCTAATTGAAACTCGACTTCTAATAGACTTTAAATCCTAAGCGAACTAAAGACTACGAAATATTTGTTTGGGTGTTGCTATGCCATTCAGTGTTATGTCCCATGCTTCGACGGGCACTGCTTCGACTTGCTGTAAGCTATGTCCCAGTCCGAAACTTTTAATTCCCCTATGGCTGCGCTTACTGCTGGCCAAAAAGCGATCGTAGTAACCGCCTCCGCGACCTAAGCGATTTGCCGTGCTATCAAAAGCTACCAACGGTACCAAAATTAAATCGAGAGACACTTGTGTGGCAATTCTCGCAGCACAGCGCGGTTGTTTGATTCCCCATTGTCCCGTCACTAATTGTGTGTGGCGAGTGTAAGGAACAAAGCGCAGAGATTTTTGTTGGGTGGGCACGGGCAAATAAACGTGTTTGCCGAGTGCCCATGCTAGCTGATGAATAAAAGACGGGTTAATTTCACCGTCGTTAGGCAGATAGCTGGCAATAGATTTAGCGTGTATAAACTCTGGGCAGCGTTTAAGTAAAGCGCAAAGTTTTTTGGCTTGCGCATACTGTTGGTAAGGCGGCAGAGCTCGCCGTGCAGAGCGATACTGCTGCCTTAATTGATGTCGCTGTTCAGTCAAGTCACTGTTTTTTTTAGTGTTTAAGTAATCAAAAAATGCCATGCGTTTATCTATCGTTTATTACGGATAATCATTTCGCGATATTGAGGCGTTATTGTATAAGACGAAGCTGTTTTTGTCGCTGTGATGCTATTTTTTGCTGATGAGCTTGTTACTGTTAATTATTAGTCTTATTAACCTATTGATAGAAAAATATTGAGATAGTCAGTGAAGTCGTAAAGTAGGCTGGGGGAGTATGCAAAGGGCGCAGGGTATAAGGTATTTGAAGATATGAAATGAAAAAATATAAAGAAAAATAAGAACGCCCCAAGGTACCGCTGTCATTAGCGGCCTCGAACCGAAAAGGTTCAAGGTGGTGGATCCTGCAGTAGTTCAGGCTTCTCGGTCATGCCGAGCATGCACACAGCTACCAACGAGGAACCTCCGGGTGGGTATTATCGGCTCAAGGACATGCTGACTGGCGAATACCCCAGGGAGTTCGCACTTAGTGTAAACCATCTTGGCAGTGACGGAAATAAAAGATATCGAGCATTTACAATTTAGTTAGAGGAGTTAAACAACGCAATTCGTTAGATTTGCATTTGTTTAGCGCTTTGTAGCGCATTATCAAGCTTTTTGTTAAGCGTTTTAAGCATATCTGAAGTTTCTTTGCCGGCAACTTGGTCTTTAGTTTGTAAAAATTCATGCGACAAGTTGAGGCCTGCCATTATCGCAATACGTTCTAGACCAATAACTTTGCCTGTATCGCGAATATCACGCATACGCTTATCAAGCTGGGCCGCTGAATCCACCAAGTCATCTTGCTCGCTGGCAGGGCAGGATACTTGAAAGTCCTTACCCATAATTTGGACGTTGAGAGTGATAATTTTATTATCGTCTTCATTGCTATCGGTCATTTTTTCCTTGGGTGGCACTGTGCCTCTTGATAGTTCGGGTGATCGTTCGGTCATTCGCCAGACTCCATAGATTTCAGGCGCGTAATCATCGATTCAACCTTAGTGCGCGCCGTCTCATTTTTTATCAACAATTGGCGACGCTCATTGCTCCATTCGCTTTCGCGGCCGCGCAGTGATTTATTTTCCATATCGAGCGATGAGCATAGCGAGATAAGTTCATCGAGCTTGCTTTCAAGGTGCTCTAATTTGTCTTTCATTATATGGCCTTGGTGTAATGCGCTATCCCTGCTGGATAATATATTGATCTGAGCTTCCTGCTCAAATGGCTTTTGCCCCGTTTTTTTAACCATTTACAATGGTCGAGGTCTCATTTAGCGACTATTCAGAGTCCCTTGAGGGCATAGAGATAATCACTGACGCGTCACTGACGCATAAAGGGTTGCTAATATAGTGCGCAGCGCGATGATGGTCAATAACTGTAAGTCTAAGAGTATTTGATGATGATTGATAATAGTGGTTCAGATATTGCTCCACAGTTCGTATAATTACAGTATTTACTCTCGGCTTCGGCCCACTCTACCTTTAGGTTTTAGATGAATTATCCTGATGTTCCACCGCCTCAAAATTTTGATGAACTGGCCGATTGGCTTCTGACCGTCGATAGCCAATTTTCGCCCTCTGAGCTTCAAGGCGCTATTGTTGGCGCTCTCTGTGGCGCAATGCGCTTACCGGGTGCGCGTTGGGCGCAGTTCGGGTTTGCCGTTATGGGTAGCTCAGAAGCGACTATTCGCCAATTTAGTGGGCTCGCCGAGGGCGCATTAGGCGGTTTGGCACGTGAGCAGTTTGAGTTACTCAGTGGTGAAGATATGGCCTTTCAGCCTTATTTGCCCGATGATGATGAAACGATTGAGCAGCGTACTGAGGGATTAAGTGATTGGTGCCGTGGATTTTTAGGCGGTTTTGCTGAGGCGCAGGCCTACCAACAAAAAAATGCACCACAAAATGACGCCGGTGAGGCGATATTGGCGCCTTCGCTACCAGAGCCGGTGCGAGAGTCATTAAGTGATTTAGCCGCTATAGCGCAGGCGACGGTTGAAGATGATGAGTACGATGAAGATGACGCTGAGTTAAGTGATGATCCGCTCGAGCTGGATTCGCTTCTGGATGAAGACGGAGAAAGCTTAGATTTTGCACCCGCCGATGCCGAAGCTGCCGAGCGCGATTATATGGAAATTATTGAATATGTACGATTGGCAGCCATGACAGTCTTTAGCGAATATGGCTGGGTTGAGATTATTGAGCAGCAGCAACAGAAGCAACAACAACAGTTGCCTGCGTCAGAGCAGCCAGCGCCACCCGGAGCCACTCAATTTTTTAAATCGGGCAATAAAACTATGCATTAATTTTATGTTATGAGCTGCTTTGCTTTGCTTTAGCGAGGCAGTCGTAGACATGATCATAGATATAGATATAGATATAGATATAGATATAGATATAGATATAGATATAGAGATAGAGATAGGTATAGATATAGAGATAAGCCAAATGATGTTATACAACGTATTAACCTAAGCGTTGTTGGATATCAATCAACAAATAGACCGCAAATAGATGACTCGTAAACCCATGGCAAAAATAAATAAATCGGCACTAACATCGACCATTAGCAAGCGTGAGTTTCAGCGACGTCGTCGTGACCTTATGTTGCAAATGGAACCTGATAGTATTGCTATATTACCGTCAGCAAGTACGGTGATTAGAAACCGTGATGCCGAATTCAAATTCCGACAAGACAGTGACTTTCATTATTTAAGTGGCTTTAACGAGCCTGACTCAGTATTAGTGTTAGTGCCGGGCCGAAAGCATGGCCAATGTTTATTTTTCTGTCGTGAGCGAAATCCTGAACGAGAACTCTGGGATGGTTATCGTGAGGGGCCAGAAGGTCTATGCCAGAACTTTGGTGCCGATGATGCGTTTCCGATTACCGACATTGACGACATTTTACCGGGCTTAATGGAAGGTCGAGAACGTGTTTATTATTCAATGGGTAAGCGCCCAGAGTTCGATAAGCAAGTGATGGATTGGGTGAATGTTTTACGTTCTAAGGCTCGGTCGGGCGCGCATCCACCGGGTGAGTTTTTAGATCTTGATCATCTATTGCATGATATGCGCTTATATAAAAGTGCAGCCGAATTACGTGTTATGAAAGAAGCCGCCGATATTTCCGCAGCCGCACATACACGAGCAATGAAATTTTGTCAGCCGGGGATGATGGAGTATCAGCTTGAAGCCGAATACCTCCATGAATTTTCTGCAAGTGGTGCGCAAGCAGCAGCTTATAATTCGATTGTTGGCGGCGGTAAAAATGCTTGTGTTCTTCATTATGGTGAAAATAATGCCATGCTTCGCGATGGTGATTTAGTATTAATTGATGCCGGTTGTGAGTTGAACTGTTATGCCTCGGATATAACGCGCACCTTTCCAGTTAATGGGCGTTTTAGTAAAGAGCAGCAAGCGTTATATGAAATTGTATTGGAAGCGCAAATTGCCGCTATAGAAACCATTAAACCCGGCAGTCATTGGAATCATTCGCATGATGAGACCGTGAGAGTGATTACGCAAGGTTTGCTGGATTTAAAAATTCTACAAGGTGATTTAAAAACATTAATTGAAGCTGAAGCTTATCGCCCTTTTTATATGCACCGTGCGGGTCATTGGATTGGCATGGATGTACATGATGTCGGCGATTACAAAGTGCATGATGAATGGCGCGTTCTTGAGGCCGGTATGGTAATGACGGTTGAGCCCGGTATTTATATTGCTGCCGATAATAAAGATGTAGCGGCCAAGTGGCGTGGTATTGGTATTCGTATTGAAGATGATGTTGCTGTAACGACTAATGGCTATGAAGTGTTAAGCGGTAATGTGGTGAAAACCGTCAGTGATATTCATCAGCTTATGCGACCTTCTATCAATAGTGCTGTATCTGATCCAGCGCAAATCGATTTTATTGGTGGGATGAGTAGCGGTGAAAAAGTGTTAGATAAAAAGCGCTCAGGAAAAACTGTTAAAGCAGCTGCTAAGAAAGCGGTAAAAAAACCCGCTAAGAAAGTTGCTAAGAAGCTTGTCAAAAAGCCAGTTAAGAAGCCAGTTAAGAAGCTAGTTAAGAAGCCAGTTAAGAAGGCAGCTAAGACGGCTATTAAAGATTCATCTAAGACTGTCGCTAAAAAAATTGCACCTAAGAAAAATTCGGCCGTAAAGAAAAAATCAGCGGTGAAGATCGCGTCAAAAAAAGCAGCTAAGAAGACAGTTAAAAAGGTAGTTAAGAAGGCAGCCATTAAGAAGACAGTTAAGAAAACAGCTAATAAAACTGTCAAGAAAGCGGTTAACAAGCCAGTTAAACAAACAGCAAAGAAAGTCATTAAAAAGATCATCAAAAAACCATCGATTAAGAAAAAAGTAGCGACTAAAAAGCCAACAGCTAAGAAGTTAGCGGTTAAAAAATCTGCACCCAAGAAAAAAGTGACTATTAAGAAAGTAGTTGTTAAAAAAGCGGTGAAAAAAGTGACTAAACAGAAAGCAGTTAAGAGAAAAGCGGCGCCCTCAAAAAAACGATCAGCTAAATAAGGCATTATGACAAAAGATAACTCCTCCATAACGCAGCGCAAACACTACGATATTATTATCGCTGGTGGCGGCATGGTAGGTGTTAGCTTGGCTTGCGCCTTAGCTCAGGTGGATAAACACAATCGATTGTCAGTGTTGTTGGTTGATAGCTTTCCTGATCAGGGTTTGGCTAATCATGAGCCGCCACAACAAGCTGTTTATCATCCCAGTTTTGATGCGCGTTCAACGGCGCTTTCCTTAGCCAGTATAGAAACGTATGAATCAATTGGTGTGTTGCCTGCGTTATTGCAGCATGCATCGCCGATTCGTCAAGTGCATGTGTCCGATCGTGGTCATATGGGTAGTACTTTACTCGATGCCAGCGAGCAAAATAAAGAGGCCTTTGGTTATGTGATAGAGAATCAATGGTTAGGGGCGGTGCTGTTAAATCATCTCGCTACTTTACCTACTGTTGAGCGAGTAACAGGTGCTACTGTTAGCAATATCATTCCTAGACAAGCGGGTGTCTCAGTAGATATCACCCTCGATAGAAAATCCGAGGACCAACAATCTAACCGTCATATTTCAACGCTAAGTGCCTCATTGCTGATTGTTGCCGATGGTGCGCAATCCGGATTACGCGACAGCTTAGGCATTACCGCTAGCGTTAAGCGCTATGATCAGCGAGCCGTAATCGCCAATGTGCAAACGCAGCTGCCTCACAACGGTCAGGCTTTTGAGCGCTTTGTTGCCGATGGGGCGGTCGCATTTTTACCTTTAATTGATTTGCCCAACAGTAAAAACCGAAGTGCTTTAGTCTGGACTATGCCTACGCATACCAAGGGTAATGTCGATAAGGCATTACTGGATGACGATGCTTTTATCGCTGAATTACAAAAAGCGTTTGGCCATCGTCTGGGTACTATACAGCGAATAGGCCAGCGACAAAGTTATCCGCTTGCCTTAACTATCGCCGATGAAGTGGTGAGGAATCATATTGTCTTAATGGGCAATGCTGCGCATTCATTACATCCAGTGGCGGGGCAAGGTTTTAATCTTTCGCTTCGCGATATTGCCGCATTGGTTGAACGTATTGGTGGCGCTATTGAGCAGCAAAAAAATATTGGCTCTTTGGCATTGTTAGAGAATTATGCCGAGGCACAGATTAAAGATCAAAATCTAACGATTGGTTTTAGTCATAATTTAATTGAATTGTTTGGTCAGCAAAATCTGCCCGTGCAGCTCGGAAGAAACTTAGGTTTGTTAGCATTGGATTTATTAACGCCGGTTAAAAACCGCTTCTCTGATCGCGCAGCAGGCATCACAGGTAGAAAATCATTACGATGAATGAATCATTCGATATTGCGATTGTTGGTGCGGGCCTGGCAGGCACGGCGCTTGCCTGTGCATTATGTGCAGCAGCTGCATCGAAGTCGGGGCCATTACGTATTGCTTTAATTGAAGCAAAAACCATGAAAAGCGGTTGGCCAGAATGCAATGAAGGTATTCATGGCTTTGATCCGCGTGTAAGTGCATTAACAGTAGCTTCTCAAGCTTTTCTTACCGATGTCGGCGTTTGGCCGGCGATGACTCGGCAGCGTATTAGTCCATTCGAAAAGATGCAAGTATGGGATGCTGAGGGAACGGGTGCGGTGAGTTTTGATGCGGCGGATGTCCGCGCACCGGTTCTAGGTCATATTGTTGAAAATCGCGTAACGCTTGCCGCTTTAGTTAATCAGCTTAAGCAGTCGCCAAATATTCAAACTTTTGATGGTCAAGCCGTTGCCCATTTACACTTGCCAGAAAATCCAGAAGATGAAACGCCAAAACTCACTTTAGAAGATGGCACGGTTATTCATAGCACATTAATTGTTGCTGCTGATGGCGCAAACTCGCCATTGCGAGAGATGGCAGATATAGATGTGCGAGAGTGGTCTTATGAGCATGATGCCTTAGTTTGTACTGTGAGTGTTGAACAGCCACATCAAAGAACCGCATGGCAACGCTTTACGTCCTTTGGGCCGTTAGCTTTTTTACCTTTAGTTACTAATACTGACGATAAAAATTATTGTTCAATTGTTTGGTCGCAAACGGGCGAAAAAACGACAGCTGCCATGGCCATGAATGATGAAGATTTTTGTGTTGCGCTTAGTCGAGCATTTGAAAATCGTTTGGGTAAAGTCACCGCTTGCTCAGGCCGTTATAGCTATCCATTACAGCAGCGTCATGCCGTAGATTATACGAAAGCGGGCTTCGCCTTAATTGCGGATGCGGCGCACAGCATTCACCCTTTAGCGGGACAGGGTATTAATTTAGGCTTGGCCGATGTTAAAGTATTATCGGAATGTATTTTGGCTGCACATACGCGTGGTCAGAGTGTCGGTGATATCGCTGTACTTAATCGTTATCAGCGTCAGCGTAAGGGAGATAATCTTGCGATGATGTCAGCAGTCGAAGGTTTTAAGCGTTTGTTCGCGCCCATTCCACTGCCGTTACGTTGGTTGCGTAATTCAGGCATGAATTTTTTACAGCAGCAAACTAAACTCAAAAATCGTATTATTAAATATGCCATGGGTATTATTTAAAATGTCAGAAAAAAATAGAGCCGCTTTATGAATAATCATTTTTTTGCTTACCTAAGTAAAATGCGTTGGATTTATCGCTGGGGTATGAAGCGTAACGCCATTCAAGAAAATGTTATGGAGCACTCTTATGAAGTATCAGTGATTACTCATGCATTAGGTCTTATTGGTAATCGGTTTTACGGTAAAAATATTGATGCTAATGCAGCTGCAGTGGCTGCGCTTTATCATGATTCATCTGAGGTGCTTACGGGCGATTTACCTTCACCGATTAAGTATCACAATAAAAAAATTCGTGATGCCTATAAAGAAGTAGAGTATACCGCTGAGCGAGAAATGCTTTCGACGTTGCCAGAAGCGCTGCGCGATGATTACCGAGGGTACTTATTGCATGACGAATTATCAGCCGAAGTGACTATGTTTATTAAAGCTGCCGATTTGATTGCCTCACTTATTAAGTGCAAGGCTGAAATTAAAGCAGGTAATGCTGAATTTGTTAAGGCAGTGGCAGATACTGAGGTTCGACTAAAGTCGATGGCGATGCCAGAAGTAGACTATTTTATTGAAACTTTTTTACCAAGCTTCGATCTGACGTTGGATGAATTAATTACCCCAGGTGAGGCGGTTTTCACCGACGGTGGCACTGATCAATCTGAGAGTTAAGCATTGGTTAGATGATTATAGCCAGGCGGTTTCAACGGACAGATAAGCGATGCTTATGGATAGCTAAGAAGTTGTTATGATTAGCTAGGGAGTTATTAATATAAAGAGAGTATTAACCGGTTAGAGCCAAAAATTTAGCATTGTTTTTCGGCTTGCCCAAGGTAGAATGCACCATTAAGATTTAACCTTTGGGGTTAATATAAATTTAATTGACTGTTAGTAGCTTTTTAGCAGCTTTAGTTACTGATACATTTTTAGGAAAGAGCAAATGAGTGATTTACCTTCTGAATTACGTTATGCGGCAAGCCATGAATGGGCTCGTATAGAAGAAGACGGCACCGTCGTTATAGGCATTACTGACCATGCGCAGGCCCAATTGGGTGATGTGGTTTATATTGAGTTGCCAGATATGGGTCAGATATTATCAGCGGGCGAAGAAGCTGGTGTGGTTGAGTCAGTTAAAGCGGCTTCTGATGTATATGCACCTATTTCGGGTGAAGTTGTTGAGATTAATGAAAAGCTTGAAGATGAGCCAGAAACAGTTAACAGCGAACCTTATGAAGACGGTTGGTTTTATAAGTTAAAGCCTGCAGATACAGTTGAGCTAGACGCCTTGTTGACTTCAGATGCTTATGCCGAAGTGGTTGCTGGTGAAGAGTAAGTATTAAAGTGATTTAAGAAAAGGCCATCATATTTATGATGGCCTTTTTTAGTTTTAGACAGTCAATAATAATTGAGAGTGGGTATGAACAGAGGGCGGATATGAATAGTTTAATTATTGAGCCGATAGCATTGGCAAATAAAAACGGTCAGGTGACTCGTTCCTGTCATATTGTACGCATTGATAATGGCATAGAGGTTGATAGGCAGGTTTTATGGTTTCAATTTCCTGAAACTATTGACTCACCTGATGCTGAAGATTGCGATAGCTATTTGCTTTGTATATTAATGGATGCCTTGACTGAAGCGCGAGAGATTCAGATAAAAGGGAGTGTTTCATTATCGTTGCTGAGTAATTTAACTGAATTCCAGCGGGCTTGGCATATGTTACGGCCAGATCTTTATTCAGTTGTTGACATTACTGTCGATGAAATTCGCAAAGAGATCGCTGAAGTTGAAGGCGCGGTATGTGCCTTTTCAGGTGGTGTTGACTCGATGTTTACGGCTTGGCAGCATTCGCAGAAGAAAAACAGTTATCGAACACAGACCATTAATTTTTGCTCATTAGTTCATGGTTTTGATATTCCGCTTGAAGATACTGAGGCGTTTTCAGAAGCGTTTAGTCGTTCTGAATCTGTACTTGACGATATCAATATTCCACTTATTCCCATTAAAACAAATTATAGAGAAATGACTCAGGCCAAGTGGGATTATGCGCATGCGATTGCATTAGTTGGAGTGCTATCAAACTTTAAAAAGAAAGCGGGGATCATCTTGCTTGGAAGCACTTACCCATATAGTAATCTCTTTACGCCTTGGGGCTCATCTCCAGCAACTGATAATTTGTTAGGTTCTAACCACTTTCACGTCATTCATGATGGTGCAGCTTATACTCGTACAGAAAAAGTGAATGCAATTGCGGATTGGCAAGTAGGCATTAAATATTTACGCGTTTGCTGGCAGGGAGCGAAAAAAGATAGAAATTGTGGCTGTTGTGAAAAATGTGTTAGAACCCAGTTTAATTTTTTAGCTTGTGGGCGTGATATTCCGAGTTGTTTTCCTGCAGATACTAATCTTATCGCCTGTTTAAAAACGTTTACTCTTAACACTAGCGGTCTTCGTGGCGCTTGGCAGCAAATACATGATCATGCATTGGCTAGCGGTATAGGAGAGAGTTGGCGTAAGGAAATTATTAGGTTAATACGTCGAAGCCAGCCAGGTCTCTTTTCTTTTTCAAAAAAAGGGTATGTTAGAAAAAAATTAAGAGCTCGTCGTAAAATGAAAAAACAAAGAGCTGTATCTGCAAAATAAAAATGTATAGAAAATATTTTGATGAGATTTGTAACGGAGACTTTTTGATAAATAGACTTTTTGACAAATAAAGTTTAGACAAATAGAAGTTTTAATAAGAAAAAGTTTAATGAGATAGAGATTTCAATAAGTGTTTTTTTAATAAAGTAGATTCTTTATTATATCCTAGGGTTTTCTATGATATGCATGATCTATTGCATAGAAAACCCAGGATCGGCATTAATCGTTTTATAGTGTACGCATAACTTTTTCTGCCGCTGTTAATGTTGCATCAACAATATCACTGGTATGGGCGCCCGATACAAATCCCGCTTCAAAGCTAGCTGGAGCCAAATAAACCCCTTGCGCTAACATGCCATGAAAAAATTGATTAAAGCGTTCGTTATTGCCATTCATGACTTGTGCATAGCGTGTGACTTTCTTTTCTTCTGTAAAAAACATTCCGAACATACTGCCTACATGATTAGTAGTAAATGGAATGCCACATTGTTTAGCAACCGATTCTAGGCCCGTGGTTAATTGCTCAGTGCTGGCAAATAATTTTTCATAAAAGCCGGCTTCAGATACTAAGTTTAATGTCGTTAACCCTGCCGCCATGGCAACAGGATTACCCGATAATGTACCGGCTTGATAAATAGGGCCGGTGGGCGCTAATTCTTCCATAATGTCGCGTCGGCCACCAAAAGCACCAACCGGCATGCCGCCACCAATTACTTTTCCAAGCGTCGTTAAATCGGGTGTTATACCGTAATGACCTTGTGCACCTTGAGGGTGGACGCGGAAGCCTGTCATCACTTCATCAAAAATCAGCAGCGCGCCAGAGGCGTCACACACATCACGCAGTGTCGATAAAAAACCATCGATAGGCGGCACACAATTCATATTGCCGGCCACTGGCTCAACAATAATACAGGCGATGCTATCGCCTTTTTCAGCGAATACCGCTTTTACCTGTTCAATATCGTTATAGGTAAGATTTAATGTGTGTTTAACCAATGACTCTGGGACACCCGGTGAGCTGGGTACGCCAAAAGTCAGTGCGCCCGATCCTGCTTTGACTAATAGCGAGTCAGAATGACCGTGGTAGCAACCTTCAAATTTGACGATGGTATCGCGACCCGTAAAGCCTCGCGCTAAACGAATGGCACTCATTGTGGCTTCGGTGCCGGAGCTGACCATGCGCATCATTTCCATGCTGGGCACTATTGATTTTATACGCTCTGCCAAGGTGGTCTCGATTTCAGTGGGTGCGCCAAAACTTAAGCCGTCCGCCATTTTTGCTTGCACTGCAGCAATAATATCGGGTTGTGCATGACCTAAGATCATTGGTCCCCACGATTGCACATAATCGATATAGCGCTGGTTATCACTATCAATAACATAAGCGCCCTTAGCGGATTTGATAAATAACGGCGTGCCACCGACTGCTTTAAACGCTCTTACCGGCGAGTTGACACCCCCAGGAATCGATTTTTGGGCTTGTTGAAACAATTTTTCTGAGGTGGGATTAGCGGTCGTTGTCATTTCATCATCCGTACTATATGAGGTGAAGGGTGAAAGCGTAAAAGCAATCAATCATCGTTATTGGTCAATTGACTTACCTAATATTGGTAAGTAAGGGCTTAGCTGTAATTCTACCTGAACCGCTTGCAAATTCGGATATTTAGTTATGAGTCAAAAGTAATACCGATGACGGCCATTATTGGATCAATCTATTATTCTCTCGTTTAACAAGCAGTCGTTAGGTGGGAGACGAATACAAAAAGTTCGGGCGTGGATTAAAAACTGCGCAAAGAGTGGAAATAGGGTCCGATAATTGTTAAAGCTCTGTCTTGAATGGGAACATTTCATCAATTGATTGATCCATTAGTGAGTAAGTTGTGCCGATGGTCTAGCGCGTAATTCTGCAGCTGAATTTGCTGTTTGGCTAAAGCATCTACCGCCAAAAGTTAAAACACTCAATTTCAGCTAACGAGTTTATCGATAAAATTTTGTTGTTATGTCGATAGGGCGACATCAATGGGAAAAGGGTTAATGGATAACACGTTATGGATAAAGAAACTTTACTAGAAAGAGTGCGTCACTCAGATCAACTGCCCATGTTGCCAGATGTGGCGGTGCAAATTATCGACATGAGTAACGACAGAGAGCTATATGCCGAAAAAATCAGTGAAGTGATTGCTAATGATCCGGTTTTAAGCGCACGATTGTTACAGGTCAGCAACTCCTCTATATTTCCTTTTCGGCATGAAATTACCCATTTGAATCAAGCGTTAGCGATATTGGGCATTCAACTCACCATGAGTATTGCGATTGGCTTTGCCATTGTTGACATGATGCGCAGCAGAGAATCAAAAGACTCAGGCTTTAATCATGATGCCTTTTGGCGAAAGAGTGTACTGGGCGCTATTGCTGCTATTGAAATGCGCAGTGAATTAAACGGTGTAGAGCAGGGAGATTTATTCGTTGCCGCATTAATGCAAGATATTGGCATGATTGCCCTCGAGGCTTTTGAGGGAAAAAAGTATACACAGATAGTCAATGGCGCGATAAACCATTTGGATTTGCTGGAGTTAGAGCGACGTATGTTTGGTGTCGATCATGCTGAAATTGGTGCAGCGATACTAGAGCGTTGGCACTTGCCGACTATTCATATTAATGCCGTTCGCAGCAGTCATTATTTGTTAGAAGCTAAATCGATAAGTGAATTAACAGAGCTGGAATATGCGGTAGCGCTATCAGGTATGTTAGCTGAACAATGGATCAGCGAATCATCCCATCAGCAAGATCTTGATAATGCTATACAACGAGCGGTAGAGCGTATAGGCGCACAGGGCTATAAAAACATCATCAATAAAACCATGGATGCTGTTCCTGATGCTAATGAGCTCTTTAAAATGAGTTTGCTGACGCCAGAACAGCTGTCTGATATTAAGTCATAAAGCGGCTTCAATTAGTCAATTTATAGTCATAAAAATTAGATTTAATAATTGCTTATAACGATGCTTCGAGCATGGTATCTACAGTCATTTTGTAGTCTAATTCTATGTGTTGTTAGTCATAAATTAGAGAGTGCCACATTGAAGAAGAAATGGTTTACCCATCACGAATTTTGGCATCCTCGATTATTTGAATTGCCTTTCTATATCTATTTAGGTCTCTATTGTTTAATTCAGCGAGTGAGCATCCCTTCGTTAGCAAAAGCGAATGCCGCCCTTAATCATGGTGAAATTGGTATTGGCTCAAAATTCCATACCCAGCAGCAATTTGATCAACAATTATTTTTACCCACGACGGTATTAGCCGCTGATTTACCGGTAGCTGAAAAAATTTCTGCCATTCATTCATTCGCCACGCTGCATCATTACCCGTTAATATTAAAGCCAGATATTGGTTTAGTAGGAAAGGGGCTTATAAAAATTATTGATGAGCAATCGATTGAACGTAGCGCCCATAAAATAACAGGCAACTATTTATTACAAAAATTTACCCCCTATACATTTGAGTGTGGAATTTTTTATACTCGAAAATTGGGACGACCAAAAATTACAGGCATTAATCAAAAACACTTTCCCACTGTTATGGGTAACGGTAAAGATAATTTGCAGCAATTGGCACAGCAGCATTATCGTTATACCCATCATTGGGCCACATTTTTGCAGTACTTTGATCTGACTCAAGTTCCCGCACTGGGCGAAAAAATATGCCTTTCATTTATTGGCTCTCATACTATGGGCTGTAAATTTACCGATGATACCCATTGGTTAACAGCCGAATTAGAAGCGAAGATATTTAGCCTGTTTGAGAATCAGCCGAATTTTAATTTCGGACGCTTGGACATTAAAGCAGAAAGCAAAGAAGCCATGTTACGCGGTGAGTTTGTCGTCATTGAAGTGAACGGCGTGTCATCGCTTCCTACCCATATGTTTGATCCTGATTACTCTTTAATCGAGGCCTATAAAATATTTTTTAAGCATGGAAAGGACTTAGTCGATATTGCAAAAGAGCATCGGCATGTAAAAATGGATTTATTGTCCTTAGGTGAAATATTAAAAAGGGTCAAGAATAATCAAAACCAGCTCGATCAATTACATATGGATCTGAAAAGCCAACAAAGTTAACAAATATCTAGCCATACATATGCCTTGTCAGTAGCAATCTTTTGATACGATAGGCCCATTGATGTAATACCAAGGCAATATTCAATATTTAAAAGGAATAAAGATGAACAAATATTTTAGAACAATGACACCATCGGCACTTATATTAAGCGCTTTAATGACTACCCTTATGGCTTCTCAAGTAAATGCTAATGAGTTAGAGCTTTCAATTAATGAAGAATTTATTGATTTGCGCTTCACTAGTGCCTATGAGCAAGATTTTGCTGGGGAATTTGCGTTCATGCATTCAGATTCTAATGATTTGACTGCTGATCAAGTGAGTTACCGATTCTTTACCAGTGATAGTGATACCGGTCTTCAGTTAGGCGCCAAAGCGTTTTGGTTAGATGTTGAAAGCGAGGGTGGATTTGGTATTGGCCTAGGTCTGGGCTTTACCCGTTCATTATCAGAAAAAATGGATATCGGTTTCCAGCTGCATTATGCTCCCGATATTATAACCGGTGGAGATTTTGATAACGTACTTGAATACGATCTGCGACTTAACTACCAAATGGTTGAAAACGGTTCATTTTTTATTGGCTATCGAAATATTGAAGCTGATAATGGAACGGTAGATATTGACGTTTATGAAGACCCTTATTTTGGTTTAAAATTCGAATTTTAAACCGGCCTGTTAATTCTTACTTGCATTAAAATAAAAGATAAAAAAGAGGAAAAAATGAAATTAGAAACTAAAGCAATCCATTCTGGTTTTGATGATGACCCTACTACACGTGCTGTAGCGGTTCCTATTTATCAAACCACTTCTTATAGTTTTCGTGATACACAGCATGGCGCCGATCTTTTTGATTTAAAAGAGCCGGGTTATATTTATAGTCGTATCATGAATCCAACATTGGATGTGCTAGAGCAGCGCCTAGCGGATATGGAAGGTGGAATTGGTGCACTTTGCATGGCCTCAGGCATGGCTGCAATTACTGCGAGCATTCAAACCGTTGCAAGTGCCGGCGATAATATTGTCAGTGTCAGCGAGCTTTATGGTGGTACTTATAATTTGTTTGCTCATACATTTCCGCAGCAAGGGATTAATGTAAGAATGGCATCGGGTAATGATATTCCTGGCTTAGAAAAATTAATTGACGAAAAAACGAAAGCCATTTTTTGTGAATCGATTGGTAACCCTGCGGGCAATATCGTTGATCTTGAAGCTTTATCAGCCATGGCGCATAAGCATGGCATACCAGTGATTGTTGATAACACGGTTGCTAGTCCTTACTTATGTCGGCCGTTTGAATTTGGTGCCGATATTGTTGTTCATTCATTGACTAAATATATTGGCGGTCATGGTACAACGATTGGCGGCATTATTATTGATTCTGGAAAATTTGATTGGAAAGACAATCCACGCTTCCCACAATTTAATGAACCAGACCCTTCTTATCATGGCGTGGTTTATGCTGAAGCATTAGGCGAGGCCGCTTATATTGGTCGTGCTAGAGTGGTACCGTTACGAAATATGGGTGCAGCTTTATCGCCTTTTAATGCTTTTTTAGCGTTGCAAGGGTTAGAGACTTTAGCCTTGCGTATGGATAGACATGTTGAGAATGCGCAAAAGGTTGCGGAGTATCTTAAAAGTCATAAAAAATTAAGCTGGGTAAACTATGCTGGTTTAAGTGATAGCCCATTTTATGATGTGGCTCAGCGTATGGTAAACGGTAAGCCTTCAGCTATTTTAAGTTTTGGTATTAAAGGCGGTGCTGAAGCAGGTGCAAAATTTATTGATGCACTGCAGATGATTAAACGTCTGGTTAATATTGGTGATGCAAAAAGTTTAGCCTGTCACCCAGCGAGTACTACGCATCGTCAGTTAAATGATGAAGAGTTAGCTTCGGCAGGGGTGAGTGCAGACCTTGTACGTCTATCGATTGGCATCGAACATGTTGATGATATTATTGCTGATATAGAGCAAGCGTTAGAGCAAACGGCTAGCTAATATTACTGATATCTAACTTTTCTCCAGAGCCCCTCACTCAGCTGCTCAACGGATTCGGTTTGTCCTGCGTGCAGCCAATCAACAATTTGTTTCGCAACATCAGGCAGTATCATGCTTGGTGTTGCGTTATCGATTGTGCCTAGCCATTGCTGAATAATATCAGCATCTAATGCTTGCATTGTTACGGCATAATTTAATTGCTGCAAGGCTGCGGCATTACTTTGCTGTTCCATCTGTCCGCTTTGCGGTTTGGTTAATATAGGTAAGCCTAAATGTAAGCATTCACTGATAAGTTCAAAACCCGCATTGCAAATAACACCATCGCTGGCGGCAAGGTCACGCTTAAATCCATTAAGACAAGTTTTGCGTAAAGCAATATGGCCTAAATCTTGATCCGTATTTTGTGCTGCGTAGACTGTAAAACAATAATCTTTGTGGGGCAGTAATAATTTTTGTACGGCATCTTGGTTTTCGAAAGGTAAATAAACCAATATTTTTTTTACAGCTTTCCCTATGCCACACTGTTCGTTTGTTAGTGCTGCATGCTCGGTATCAATAATGGGCGGCAAAATAGTGTTGTTACCAAAATGATCCCAGTGCAGCCCCATTGAAATTGACGCGGGTGAAAAATGTCGCATAATGCTGCGTGTAAGAGGATTGTCGCCGGCACGAGGAATATTATGGTTAAACGCGTATTGATGGCCTATCCCAATAGTTTGAGCGCCGCATAGTTTTCCTGCCCATGCACAGACGGGTTCAAAATCAGTAATAATTAAGTCGTAGGATGTTACATCGAGTGATATGACGTCAGACATAAATTGAAAAAAATTATTGTTTAAGAGAGTTTTTTTATAGCTGACAGCACCATCAATACTGTAAAAAGTTAAACCGCGTACGCATATAAAATCGCCAAATATTTCCATGTCAAAAAAATCATCACGGTCACGGCCCGAAAACAAATAAGTCACATCAATATTGGTTTTTTGAAAATGACGAGCTAGCATTCTTGCTCGACTAATGTGACCGTTACCGGTGCCTTGAATGCCGTAAAGTATTTTCATAGTGTAATGAGTCCAGCAATGAGTTGAATGAAGAGGGCGTCCAGCGAAATTAATGGATAGGCAACTATTGGCATAGCCAAGCGACACTGCTACCTAAACAAATGCCAGCGATAATGTCGGCAGGAAAATGTACGCCAAGAATAACTCTAGAGATGCTGACACTGCTTGCCCAGATAAACATGACTGTTGATAGTGCTGGAATATAGCTCGATACCAATATGGCTAATAAAAAAGCCGCCGAGGTATGTCCGGAAGGAAAGCTAAACTCGTCGGATGCTGAGATAGTGGCTTTAAAGGTAGGCAATGCAGCTTCTGGACGTTTTCGTTTTAAGTTGTTTTTTAATAACCAGTAGAGACTTCGCTCAATAGCAAAGCTAAACACTATAAGCTTTAAAAAAGGCAATGCGTCATGTCCCACAATGGCGATAATCAATAAAGGCATAAGCACTTGAAGATAGCCATCACCGCTATGAGAGATGATTCTTGTGTAAACAGGTAGGTTTCTTGAGCGGCATAAACTTGCACACCATAGAAATATGCGTTGGTCGTAATTAGCCAGTTGCTGAAGAATATACATTACGGTAAGAGTAAAATAGCTGTATTAAAAAATTATTAATGTTTTATTACGCTATTATTACAGCTGTAAAATTGCCAGAAGAGTTAAAAATTGAGTAAGCTTATTGGGTAGGGCTCTCTTTTATAAAGGAATCAATACAAATAATATGAATAAAAAGACGATTTCAGCTGCAATGAATGAGCGACCCGAGCATATGCCAACGCGGAATAATTCGGTAATCACTTATATAGCGATGTTTTTTTGGTGGCTATCGGGGTGGCGTACGGTTGGATCCTTGCCCAATGAGAAGAAAATACTAGTTGCCGCTGCGCCGCATACCTCTAACTGGGATTTTATTGTTGGCTTACCTATTATTCTTACTTTGGGTATTAAGGGTTCAATTATGATGAAAAAAGAGGCGTTTATTTGGCCCTTTTCTTATCTATGGCGCTGGATCGGTTTTATTCCAATTGATCGCCACTCGCCAAAAGGCGCAGTGGGTGCTGCGGTTGAGTATTTTGAAAATAATGAAGCGATGTGGTTTGTTATGTCGCCAGAAGGTACGCGAAGTAAAATTAAGCATTGGCGATCGGGATTTTTAAATATTGCACACCAAGCCAATGTACCCATATTGTTAGTGTCATGGGATTTTCCCACTAAAACGGTTACGTTTGGTCGAGTGATGCGCACTTCAGGTGATTATGAAAAAGATATGCTTGAGGTTCGTGAATACTTTAGCCAATTCACGGGTAAGCGTCCCGAAAATCACTAAAATTTATTGTTGATTACTCAATGCTTATTGCTTAATGGATTGTTAAAGTTTCTTTGATAATACTTTAGATTTTCGCTGATAGTTATACAGCGATTGTTTTGCTTCGGGCAAATCATCGAGCTGAATTTCAGAAAATCCATTTTCAATAAACCAATGTGCCGTCTGTGTTGTCAACACAAATACTCGCTGAATGCCTGCCGCGCGTGCATTCACTTCTAAGGTGTTTAATAAGTTAGCACCGCGTGTGCCATTTCGATAATCCGGATGAGTGACGATGCAGGCAATTTCACCGCTATCGCAATCATAGGGATAGAGTGCCGCGAGCGCGACAATTAAGCCTTCACGTTCGACTACCGTAAAATAATCAATCTCTTCTTCTAGTTTGTCACGATCACGCCTGACTAATACGCCTTGCTTTTCGAGTGGCGAAATAATATCGATAATGGCCGGTATATCATCTTCGGTTGCTTGGCGCGTGACTTCGAAATTAGCACTTTGTATTAATGTTCCCGCACCATCAACGGTATAGAGCTCTTGTAGTAGAGCGCCATCATTAGCGTAATGCATTAAATGTGCACGCGGCACGCCGCCCTCTACACTGGCAATAGCTGTTTTGGCGCAGCGTATAAATTCGCTGTTTTGATCTTGGTCTGCAATATTGTTTTGAGCACTGGCTGGATCAAGTTCTCTGAGTAATTGACCTTGCGCATTACTAATACCATCGCGATCGGTAAAGGCAATTAATTTATCGACTTGAAGAGCAATAGCAATTTCGCTGGCCACTTGTTTATAGCTCAAGCTAAAAGCTTCACCTGTTGGCGAGTAGCCTAATGGCGATAGCAGTACAACATTGCCTAAGTCGAGCAAGGTATTCATGGCGACTGTATCAATTTTTCTAACGAGTCCAGTATGCTGTAAATCAATGCCATCAATAATGCCCGCAGGTTTTGCGGTAATGACATTGGCAGAAGCTACTCGCACTCTAGCACCATGCATTGGCGAGTTAGGTAGCCCCATAGACAATCGCGTTTCTAATTGTGAGCGAATTAAGCTGGAGGCCTGAATGGCTGCATCCATAGTCGCCTGATCACTGACGCGAAAGCCTTGTACAAATTGGCTTTCAATATTTTGCTGTTCTAGTTTGGCATCGAGCTGTGCGCGCAAGCCATGCACAATCACAATACGCGTGCCCAAGCTATTGAGTAGGGCAATATCGTGAATGATATTACTGATATTAGGATGCGCAACGGCTTCGCCACTGAGCATCATGACAAAGGTTTTACCACGATGAGCATTAATATAAGGCGTGGCCTGACGAAACCAACGAATAAGTTGGCTGTAGTCTTGGTTGCCATCACTGTTGCCGAGAGGACTTAATAGTTTGGATAGATCATTCATAGATGCAGCTTACCGCTAGACGGACTTATAAGCAGTATTGCTGAATAAGACTTTTTAACAGATCAATACCAGGCTTAATCTGATCTTGGGCTAAATATTCGTTGGCTTGGTGCGCGCAGTCGATACTGCCTGGCCCCATAACAATGGTTTGCATGCCAAGCGCTTGCAGGTACGGTGCCTCGGTAGCAAAGCCGGCGCTAATGGCGCTATGGCCGGTTAACTTTTCTGCAAACTGCACTAGATCGCTGGTTTCGGGCTCTAAAAATGCACTTACACCATCAAATAACGAAGAGTGGTTAGCTGTTATATGGCTGCCCAACAACGTAGTGGCAACACGATCTTTAATGCTCCGGCGGACATCTTCGTTATGCATGCCCGGCAATAAGCGCACATCAAAGCGTAATTCACAGTGCTGACAGATTCGATTAGGGGCATCACCGCCATGAATACTCGCCAAGTTTAGCGTCGGTAAAATCACTTCAAAGGCAGGATTTTGATATTTTTTACCCCAGTCTTCTCTTAATGCCATTAATTCAGCGATGACTTTATGCATGGCATCTAGCGCGCTATTACCCAAAGCGGGGTTAGATGAGTGTCCTGAACGACCTTCGAGAGAAATTGACTCCATCATCACGCCTTTATGCATGCGCACTGGCTTTAAGCCAGTGGGCTCACCGATAACTGCATAGCGAGCTTGCTGAGTATCGGCGGCCACTAAGGCTTTAGCGCCGGCCATACTGGTTTCTTCATCGGCGGTGGCGATAACAATAAGCGGTTGTTTCAGCTTGCTGGTATCTCCCAATGTCTCGCAAAAGCTTTCAATAGCTTCGAGTGCAACGGCAAAAAACCCCTTCATATCGGTGGTGCCAAGGCCATAAAAGCGATTATCACGATCCGATATTGTAAACGGGTCAGATTGCCACTTGCCGTCGTCATAAGGCACGGTATCGGTATGCCCAGCGAGCACTAACCCGCCAGAGCCGCTGCCTAATGTGGCAATTAAATTGTATTTAGCGGCAGTTGTGTTGGCACCATTTACGCAGCCATCAGTCACAGTCTGTATCTCAATCGCAAAGCCAAGATCGGCCAAACGC
>Ga0209198_1000930_pt1 | contig 23902 bp, 19 predicted proteins | sample COGITO_mtgs_1105_2_FD_184804 | JGI IMG/M metagenome (GOLD analysis project Ga0209198, IMG submission 184804) | Pelagic marine microbial communities from North Sea - COGITO_mtgs_110519 (SPAdes) (version 2) | ecosystem: Environmental > Aquatic > Marine > Epipelagic ...
TGACTTCGCAACCGCCTACCGCCATCGCCTCAACCACTTCTTTGCTCACTGCCCCATGCACGTCAATGTATTTTGAGTCTACCCTTAGCAGTTGTGTTTTTAATTGATTGCTGTAACTAATTACGCCACCATTAAACCATCTAGAACTACCGGCAAGAGAGGTTAGCAAAGCTCCGATTGCGCCACCGGTGCAAGACTCAGCTGTCGCCATTGTGTGGCCTTTGTGCATAAGAGTTGCAGCTACGTTATTGGCTAAAACTTGATCTTGTTCTGAGTCTGACATCAACTTATTCTGCATTTTTAAAAACACCACCATGACCATAGAGGCTTGAGCCTCCAATAACAATAGCTAACTATGGCCTCAAATAGCACCTCAGTGCAAGTTTAAGTCAGATGAGATGGAAGGCTGCTGGCAGCAACGGTCAGTTGAGACCATGGCCATCAATAGCGCCACCCAATAGCTAACCCATAATTGGGCCTAGGTTGTTGTAAAATTATCTTTGTATCGATCCCTAAGGATATTTTTTAATACTTTACCCATGGTGTTTCTGGGTAACTCATCAACGAAAAAGATATTTTTTGGACGCTTATATGCAGCAATTTTTTGTTTTAAATTATTTTTTATGCTTTCTTCGCTTAGGTCTGCACCTTTAGCCAACACGACAACAGCCAATACCCCTTCACCAAAGTCAGGATGGGGCACGCCGATAATAGCCGACTCGTAGACACCCTCAACGTCGTCTAAAATGATCTCTATTTCTTTTGGATAAACATTATAACCACCCGATATAATGAGATCCTTTGAGCGACCCACGATGGAAAGGTAATTATCGCTATCGATGGTACCAATGTCACCGGTAATAAAGAAACCATCGTCACGAAACTCCTGCTTTGTTTTTTCAGGCATTTGCCAATACCCTTTAAATACATTTGGCCCCCGTATTTCAACGGAACCAATTTCTCCTTTAGCCAATGGTTGGCCACTATCTGCATCGGCTATGCGTACCTCAACCCCTGGCAGGGCCATGCCTACAGTACCTGCACGCCGTTCACCTTGATAGGGATTAGAAGTGTTCATATTAGTTTCTGTCATGCCATAGCGTTCTAAAATGGCAGTACCAGTAACTTCTTGCCATTGCTTATGCGTTTCTGCCAATAGGGGTGCTGAACCAGAAATAAACAGGCGCATGGGGGCAACGGTTGCTGCGCAAAGATTAGCCGACTCTAACAGTCTGACGTAAAAAGTTGGTACTCCCATTAATACGGTCGTCCTGCTCATTAGTGAGATGATCATTTCACTATCAAATTGGGGCATAAAAATCATCGATGATCCAGCAGACAAGGTGACGTTAGTCGCTACAAATAATCCATGGATGTGAAACAAAGGTAAAGCGTGAATCAAAACATCAGTATTATCAAAATGCCAGCATTGGCACAATGATTGGGCGTTAGAGACAAGGTTGTTGTGAGTTAGCATTGCGCCCTTAGAACGGCCAGTAGTACCAGACGTATATAAGAATGCTGCAAGGTCATCCTTACCGCGAGCCACCTCTTTGAAACTGTGCGTATGCATAGGCAGAGCATCGATCAACGACCCCAGGCCATCAGCTGACAGGGTAAAGACTTTGCCAACACCCGTTTGCTCAGCTAGAACCTCTAAAACAGCCGATTTTTTTGGATCACAGACAAATATTAGTGGCTTAGCATCAGTTAGGAAATATTCAAGTTCTGATGGTGTATAAGCGGTGTTGAGAGGCAAAAAAATCCCACCTGCTAATACGGTGCCCAAATACAGTTGTATCGACTCTATGGACTTCTCAACTTGCGCGGCAACGCAGTCGCCTGGTTTTAAACCTGCCAATTGCAGTGCCCTAGCATTTTTTTCAGCAGTGCTGAACATTTCACCGTAAGACACTTTTGTGCCATCCAACATTTCAGCACACAAGGCGCTGTCACGGCCAACAGAGGCAGACCTAAGATGATGGGCAAGATGATTAGTGTCGTACATTTTCAGTGTCCTCTAAATTTTCTACTTCACAAGCCGACGCACAGACTCTGCACAGACAACAGTTTGGTGGTTGGCAAAGGCTTCATGGTTGTGTTCAATGGACTTGAGGTCATATAGGTAATTAACCATCACCCCCCAAGAACTTTTGAGTCTGGTGCCACTCGCGTCAGCCTCACTATTAATTTGTTGAAGGCAGGCGCCATTGCCCAAATGAAAGCGAGACACATAATCGAACGGACTGCCATTGCTTTTCTTTGCCTTGAGTAGATACCAGGCCGTCAATTTCTCAATTTGGGCGCGGTCAACACCGCTCGCGTCTTTTGAATCATTCAGTAATTGGATGGTTTGGTGCAGTGTTTGAGGGATATCACTGAGCTTATTCTGAGCTACTTGCTGGCGCACCCAATGGCGCATTTCAGGCAAGGGAGATAGGGTGACAAATTGACTGAGGTTAGTGAATTCGTGGCGTAATTCTTCCACCACCTGCTTGATCAAAAAATTACCAAAGGAAATGCCTTGAAGCCCTTTTTGACAATTGGAAATTGAATAGAAGACCGCTGTAGTGGCTTCGGCAGGATTAAGGTGTTGCCGCTGCTTCGCAAGAATGGGGGCAATCGCTGTAGGAATACTAGCGGTCATCGCCACTTCGACAAATATCAATGGCTCGGCACTTAGGGCTGGATGGAAGAAGCCGTAAAGGCGTCGATCTTCTGCCGCCACACGCAAGCGTAATTCATCCCAACCATTGATTTCGTGGATGGCTTCGTAACTAATGATTTTTTCTAAAATAACAGCAGGGGTATTATCCCAATTAATAAGCCTGAGCTCTAAAAATCCACGGTTAAACCATGAGCTAAACAGGTGACGAAAATCGTTATCAAGCTGTTTTAGCTCGGCACCTTTTGCAATAGCCAAGAGCAAATCAGCGCGCATTGACACCAAATCTTGCGTACCCCTAGGAGCCCGATTGAGTCGGCGAATTAACTCCTGACTTCTGGGTTCACTGGCTGAGTGGATTTGACGGATCAAGCCTTGACTATGGGTTGAACTTTTATGCTTAGGTGAATCTTTGGCAGCACCTGGTTGTTGGTCAGCTTTCCAAGCTTCAATCATTTGGTTTAAATGTCTTTCATCAACACTAAATTGATTCATCATTTCTATAAAAAAACATGACTGTTCGTCAGTGTCTAGGGCCCCATAGCGATCTAATATTTCTCTGGCCAGCGCTAAACTGGTGGCCTCACCTCGCCTTGACAGCAGGGTTTCACAACGGACAATGAGTGTTTCCTGTTTGTCAGCAGCAGGCATAAGAGAGCGGCCAATGTCACTCACTCTCAAAAGTAAATCACTTAATAGATTAATTGTTCTCATATTAGGCTTTACCTCAGTTATCAATGCAATTAACTTTAATTCAGTCTACAGCTTGTCTGTCGATTTTGAGGTCTTTAAGCACCCAAGCAGGCTCTATCGCACCCTTGTTTTCATAAGATTTTAACTGTGATAGTTCTAAAACTACCACAAAATGAAAAACTGACTTTAGTTCAGTTTATTGAGTTAAATGCTCGTGCTTTTTTTAAAAAGAGTGTTTGAGTAACGCCAAAGAAAGTAAATACAGCCCGATTTATACTTTATTTTCCTGACAACAAGAACCCCCCACCTGGTGCCACTGGCTCAAGATTTAAGGTTTTCAAAATTTCGTATGTAGTGGCCACAGCAGCAGAAATAGTGGGAATGCCAGAGGCCTTTTCTATGTTTTCAATGGCAGGTAGCGATGGCATTTGTACACAAGCAGAGGCCACAATAGCGTCAATACCGGTGACGTCCAACTTCTTCCAAAGTTCAGCAGGGGCGTTGGGGTCTTGCGCCGCAACATCAAGGTTATTGGGGATTTCAAGCGCCATAAAGTCTTGCACTTCAATGCCTTCACTTTCAATATAATCCACTACCATTCGAGTTAATGGTTTCATATAGGGACAAATGATGGACACTTTTTTAGCCCCAATAGTGTGCAAAGAGTCAACTAAAGCGCCAGCTGAACTCACGATTGGAGTAGGCAGACCATTAGTAACAGTGGCGTCATGCAGACGTTGTTGTGAAACTTTGTGGTACCCCATTCCTCGACTCATAATTGCGACTAAACAAGCATAGGCTTGCACTTCAACTGCAGCATCTGATAACTCCACTGCACAGCGTAAGCTATCATCATCCATGCGTTCCAACTCTTCTTTGGATACATTCTTCATGCGCATTCGTGAGGCATGAAAAGTAAACCGATCAGAAAGTATGGCTTCACGGGCACGCAATAAGGCAGGAATTTCCGTTTCCATAGTCACATTAGAGCTAGGTACAATAAGTCCAATACGACGGTACGAGTTGTTTGAGGTCATAAAAGTTAAATCCAAGGTAAAACCAGCACTTAAGCGCTTATTAATAGAAGGTTAGTTAAACTATATTGATGTTCCCATAAGGGTATCGGGTAGCCAGGTCGCTAAGCTAGGCATTAGGCAGAGTAATAAGATGGCAATCACCATGCAGCCTACAAAGGGTAGTGATCCCAATAAAACAGATTTCAAGGGTATCTGAGGGGCTATGCCATTAATCACGTATAGGTTTAAACCTACAGGTGGTGATATCAAACCAATTTCCATATTAATGGTCAGCACCACGGCGAACCATATGGGGTCAAAACCCGCATTCACTATAATAGGCAGCAAGATTGGTGATGCCATCAGTATGACGGCAACAGGGGGCAGAAAAAAGCCGGCAATTAAAAGAAAGAGATTGATGATCATCATCAAATACCAGCGATTAATGTCTAGTGTGCCAATCCATTCAGCGATTGACTGGGTGATAAAAAGGCTGGAAAGCATGTATGAAAAGACACCTGCTGCAGCGATGATGAATAAAATCATCACACTCTCTTTGGTACTGTCCCTTAACACTAGCCATAAATCTTTTGGGCTGGTTAATCGGTAAATAACAACGGCAATAATAAGGCAAAGCAAAGCGCCAACGGCCGCAGTTTCAGAGGGCGTAGCCACACCACCATACATGGAATAAAGCACTCCAATAATAATGGCAATAAAAGGTAGCACCCGTGGCAAGATTTCAAACTTCTCTTTCCAGCTATAGACAGTCTTAACCATTAAGGCATGGTTACCCGAACGCCATGTAGCATAAATGGACCAAGCCATGAATAATGTAACCAACAATAGACCGGGTATGACGCCTGCTAAAAACAAGCGCCCGATTGAAGTTTCAGTCGCGATGCCATAAACGATCATGGTGATTGATGGTGGGATTAAAATACCTAAAGTGCCACCCGCAGCAATAGATCCTGCAGCGATGCCTTCTGGATAACCCCGCTTGAGCATTTCTGGAATACCCATTTTACCAATGGCAGCACACGTTGCTGGACTGGAACCTGACATGGCGGCAAACATGGCGCAAGCACCCAGATTAGAAATAACCAATCCGCCAGGCACACGGGTCAACCATCGTTCAAGAGCTTCATACAAGTCTGCCCCAGCTCGAGTTGAAGAAATAGAAGCCCCCATAATGATAAACATAGGAATTGATAACAAGGCAAAGCTATCTAGCTTGCCAAAGAATATTTCAGGTATTAAAGCCAATGATGGAGCGCCATCGAAAATCATAATGAACAAAGCAGAGACCACCAGCAAACCAATGCCTACTGAAATGCCAGAAAAAAGGATTAAAATAGTACTGGTGCCTACTAAGGCACCTAAAATAAGAGGATCCATTAATCTTCTCCTAAGCCGAAAGGTAATTCAATTTTTAAAACTATGGCGGCTAAGTCAGCTAATAACTGAAGTATGAGTAGGCCAAAACCAATGGGTAGGGAAGAATAGACGATCCACAACTGAGGCGCCCAGACCGTATCTGAAGTCCAACCGCGCGTAAAGGCTAGATGCCAGAATTCATAACTGAACCAAAGCATCATGGAGATGGTAATTATGGCAACCAAATAAGTAAAGATGGCTAAAAAATAACGGCCTTTGGCGGGTAACATTAAGGGTATTAAGTTGACATTGACATGGCCTCTTAGTTGCTGCACAAAAGGTAGGCCAATAAGGGTAGCAGCAACAATTAAAAAGACGACCGCTTCAGTTTGCCAGACGGTAGAGCCATTGAGGACAAACCGTACAAAGATCATTTGGCAGGTAATGGCAATAGCAATCAGGGTCATGCCAGCTGAACACCAGCCAGACAAGGTCGATAGGATTGAAACTACTTTAAAGAAAAATGGCTTAGAAGATGTGCCAATTTGATCATTGATGTTTGAGTGATCGCTCATGCAAATACCTTTCTTATGCCTATTTTTTGGGGATTTTTAAAAGCATTATGCAGTCTTGCTTTGTGACTAATAAAACACAAAGCAAGACCTAAATCGATGGACTACTTAACAGAAAGAGCCATATCAAGTAATTCTTGACCACCAGAAACAGAGTTTACAAATTCTTTGTAAGACGTTTCTACTGCGATATCACGCCATGCATTAAAATCAGCTTGGGTCATTTCAGCAATCTCAACACCCGCCTCGCGGAACACTTCAGTTGATTTGGCATCTTGAGTCTTAGCTTCTGCTAAATAAAAGGCTTCAGCTTTTTTTGCAGCGGCTAACAAAGCTGTTTGTTGTTGCTCATTTAACCCATCAAATTTGTCCTTGCTCATAATCAGTGGCTGGTACAAAAACCATAAGGCTATGTTTTCAGAAGCAGGTGTATAACACTTCACTTGCTCGTAAATACGGTAAGATACGAAAGAAGATGACGATGTGTTAGCTGCGTTGAGAACACCCGTTTGCATTGCACTATAAATATCAGCTGAACTCATAGAAGTAATGGAAGCGCCTGCACCAATCAACATTTGTTCAAATGATTTGCCAGCAGCGCGAATTTGCAGGCCTTTCACATCTTCTGGCTTAACAATGCACTTGTCCTTGCCTACAAAACCACCCGCAAGATAACCATGCACCAAAACCATGACGTTGTCATCTAACATTTTTTCTTGCAAAGCGCCCATGAATGGAGACTGGGTTAAACGCGCCGCGTGATCATGGTTTTTCACCAAACCAGGCATAAGGGTTAAGCTCACTGCGGGTTGTTGACCAGCCGCATAACTAAGAGGGAAAACAGACATGTCCAATAAGTTACGACTGATAAAGTTATACTGTTCTTTAGGCTTCACTAATGACTTTGAGGGGAAAATCTTAATATTCAGATCAACACCTGCAGCAGCGACTTCATCGGCAACAATTTGAGCGACTTTATGGCGAACGTCTTTCGTTGACCATTGATGTGAAAGCTTTAACTCCGTGGCATTAGCTGCCCCAGACGAGGCGATTATAGTAGCAAGTGCTACGGTTGTTATTATACGTGACTGAAACATTTCTACTTCTCCAATTTTAATTGAGATCTGATAGTATAGACTTTATTATACATAAGCAATCTATAAAAATACATATAGCCACTCTATGGCGACATTGCATAATTAAATGCAAACGTTATAATCCAGTGGTTTGAACTAATGGAATAATTCATGACCCGCGCTGCCGATAAACTCATCACGCAACTGACCGAAGAGATTTCCTCGGGTATATTGCGCCCCGGTGACCAAATTGAAGAAGCTGCTTTAGCAGAAAAATATGCGTTGTCGCGCACTCCCATTCGTGAAGCTATTCGAGCCATGGTAGCCATTGGTTTATTAGAAACAAGGCCCAGAAAAGGGGCTATTGTTCGGATTCTAACGGCCAAAGAGCTGCTTGATCTATTTGAAGTGGGTGCTGGTCTCGAAGGGATGGCTTGCAGGCTAGCGGCAGCAGCGCTGACACAAAAGCATGCAGAATCAATTGAACAAGCGCTAGAAAAGTGTATTGCTGCATCGGCCACTGGTGATAAAGTTCAGTACAGTATCGCCAACCTTGAGTTCCATGCGGCAATCCATGCGGCGACAGATAACCACTGGCTCATTGAACAATTACAAAATATAGGCATACACATTAATCCCTATCGATCTTTACCTTATGACCTTCGAGGGCGTCTTGCAAAATCAACAGAAGAGCACACCATGATTTGTTTGGCCATTCTCTCTGGTGAAGGAGAAAGAGCCAGCGAACTAATGCGTGACCATATACTATTGCAAGGCAAACGCCTGCCTTCAGTCCTCAAACTTATTGCCCATTGATTATCTGAACAGCAGCCTCCCTTAGCCTTAGCTTAATATGCCGCATAAAATCGCCCCGCAGCCACACCTAAAATGGTGTCTGGGTTGTTGTAAAAATCAAAGTAAGGGGACTGTTCAAAACGTCCCACTTTGATGGATACGAGATCGGTAGGGAGGTGCATCTGTGTGTTACTCATCGACTGGTTCTCATTTTTCCAAGACAATGCTTTGGGTCATTGAATCAACCTTGTTTTTACTGTAGCCAAATAGAACCTCAATCAGCCCTGCCATTATGATTGCCCCAGCACCCAACCATTGCAGCAGTAACATGGACTCTTCAGGAATAAGGATGGCTGCACTCACGATGGCGACGATGGCTTCAGTCATAGTGAGGATACCTACTCGTCCTGGAAACAATAATTGTGAGATTCTGAAAATTATAAAAAAGGAGGGAACGAAAATAAATATGGCCCAGAATGCAGCTGCAGGAAGTGCCATCTTAACGGCCTGTAAATCAGGCACTAGATTAGCAGGCAACAGGCCAGCAGTTAATGCAGAAAATAGGGTGGTTGCTAAAAATGTAAATGCCAGCAGTGGTAAAATAGGGATCGTAGCCCACCGATTTAATACGGACACGCCAATGGCCCAAAATATGCCTGACATAAAGCTATAGAGATCACCTATATTTAGTGCTTGGTTAGAGGAGTTGGCATTGGATAGGAGTAAAAACAAGCCTATAAGCGCTACCCCAATGGCAATTATTCGGGCTTTGGTTAATGGCTCTGAAAGCCAAACTACGCCCAGTAAAGTAGACCAGATGGGGGTTAAGTAATACAACAAGGTGGCTCTGGCTACCGTGGTCTCCAATAGACCATTGGCATAGAGGTTAAAGGCGATCCCGATCATGAGGCCAGCTAAAATAGTAGGACCCACAAGCCCCTTGAGTTGCTGGTAGTTGAACAGTAGCAAGGGCACTAAAACCACTAAAGGGCATGCGTTAAAAAGAACAACGCTCCATGAAGCTGTTACGCCTAACTCTTCAATGGATCTTAAAGGCAACCAATAAAGCCCCCAGACACCGGCACTTAGAGCGAGGAAAATACTAAGGGTTTTATCCGGAGTTTTTTCTGAAAACATGACTCTCTTTTCCTGATTTAGCTTGGCCGTTTAGGTCGACGCAGCGTCCCTAAAAACAACTCTATAAGGGGTACTATTAGTTCAGAGTGATCAAATGTTTGGCAGTGATCTAAGCCTGTTATGGGTATAAATTCGCCCGTTAATAAATCTCTCACACACTTTCTAACCTTAAAAATTCGACGATCCTTAGTGCCTACGTACAGGCAGCACGGCATTCTCATGTTGGGTATGATCGACGCTAGCGAGGGGCGATAATTCATGGCAGCAGCAATGGCCTGTAAATCATTTTCCAAAATGAGAGAACGACTTTCTGGGCCGATATGGACATCCACAAAAGCCTCCATTGCCGCTATGAACGCATTTTCATCGGTGCCATCAATGTGGTCAAATACGTCCATCGGCTCAGCATAAGGATGTGCTCCTCCCAAAATCAGTGATCGAATCCTAGGCGCAGCATACTTTGCCATACCAAAACCAATCCAACCTCCCATTGAGTAGCCCCAGTAGTGAGCTGCGCCAATGCCCAGATCATCCAATACAGCCTCAACGTCCTTAGCCCTAAGGGCCAGGTCATAGGCTCCTGCATCATGGGGTTTATCACTTTGTCCATGCCCACGAGCGTCCATAAGTATCAGTTGATGATTGGGTTTAAGCAACTCAACGTAACCACTTTGATACCAAACATCTAGGCTTTCTGTGCTGCCGTGGTGCAGTATGATGGGGTCGCCCTCACCTTCAACTTGGTAATAAATACGAACGCCTTGATTATTGGCATATGGCAATAGTGCTTCCTCCTAGATCCTGTACGCTAATGAATATATATGCTGGCATCCATATTATTACCAATGACTCACTCTGGTAAATGCCTTTGTTTACTATACCGCAAGCCACTCATAGGCCTATTCATATAGCGTTCAGAAGCGCTGTGGCCATGGCTATTTGGCAAGCAACACCAGCCAGAAATAGTAAGGTTCTCATGACTGGAACGCCAATGACGTGGGCGATAAAATGCAGTGCTCGAACAAAAAAGTAGGCTACTGCTGCTAATGCAGTCATGTCATTATTGGCCTCAAGTAAGGTCACTAAAATAGTTAATGGCGCAAATATCACCAAGTTTTCTACGGCGTTTTTGTGGGCTGCTTTAGCACGCTTGGCCCAATTTGTCGCTTGGAGCGCTGCAGCGTCAGGGAATGAGACGGCTTTGATTAGGCCATTTTTGAAAATAGAATACAGAATGTGTGGAACCCACAACAGGGATGTCATGATAATAGTGAGAGTAACCCAGTAAATGTCTTGGCTGATGTTATCTATCATTTGTGTTTCTCCTAAAAGAGTTGAGTTGTTGCTATTAAATGCCTAAGTGCCATCAAATGGTGAGTTGCTTTAGTCGTTATTTTGCCTACAACATCATCTTTGCCCCAGCGTCTCCCGCGCTATCGCCATCGACATCGCTATCACCCTCGCAGCAAAGTTTATAGATAGCGTGGTGAAGCTTTTTAGTGTTAGCCAGCTCATGCTGTTGCATGGGTTCCCCTCTTGAGGGATGCCACTGGCTCTATGAGACTTGCAGTTGTAATCAGCAAGATCCCCATCACTTCACGACCGCCAACGGGTTCTCCAGATAGTAGGGCAACGGATACTGATCCAACGACGACTTCTGTCATGAATAGCATGCCAACAAGGCCCGGGCTAATAAACTTTGGCCCCCATAGGGACGCATAGGTGCCCGGCAAGATAAGCAGTACCAAGAAAATTAGTAGTAATGGCATCGCAGGCATTGCTTGCGTAACCAAAGGAACGTATGCAGGGGCAAACATCAACGCCACCGCAACTGAAAAGACCAAGGACCAGAAAAAGAATCCCAAGGTCATCTCAATGGCAGAGAACTCCTTAAGAATGTTGATGCGTAAGGAAGCTATCGCCCACAACATGCCCGCACCAAGACCCATCCAGTCTCCTGCATTTTGCGGTACAGGGAATTGAACACCTAAACCAAAAATAGTGAGCATGCCAACGATCGCTATGGCCATGGCAACAATACGTAGGGGGGTTATGGCCTCCCCTAAAAAAATGTGGGCTAAGAGAGTGCCCCATATGGGTGTTAGATAAAACAACAATATCACGCGCACAACGTCTGTATGGACGATAGCTGTCATATACAAAAACAATGCACCGCCGGATAACATCGCTGTAATCTGCAATTGAAGCCCACCAGCAATGACATGTTTCCACCGTAAAATAGCAATTGGAACCAGACAGAGTGTGCATACAAGAAAGTAGATCACGGTAACCCAAAGGCTGTGCAAACCCGTGGCTTCTAGTGCTCTCAGAGGAATCCAGAATAATCCCCAAACTGCCCCTGCATAGAGGCATGCCAATTTGGCCCTGTTCTCAATTGTAATGTTCAAGTTCTTTCCTTAGTGAGCAGAGACAAGTCTTTTGGCATATTACCTAACTCAATAGCTCCTTTGAATATTATTCAGTTGCTGATCTCTGCCATAATTCCAGCTCAATTGGAGGCAAGGGTGGTATACCAAGAATAGCGTCACTCAACTTTTCTGCTAACATCATTGTGGGGGCATTGGTGTTGCCATTGGTTACCCTTGGCATAATAGAAGCATCGACTACGCGAAGGGCTTTAATACCATGAACACGGCCACTTGTGTCAACTACCGCGCCAGTATCTGGATCTACCCCCATGCGCACCGTGCAAGACAAATGCCATTGGGTGTAAGACTCACGATTAATACACTGGTCTAGCTCAGCATCACTTGTTAAAGCGTCACCAGGAAAAATCTCTTCCCCACGGTATAAGTCTAGAGATGGCTGACGAACTAATTCGCGCACTAAGCGAATGCCTGAGCGCATGGCTTCACGATCACGATGGTCCTGCAGGTAGTTAACCAAAATACTAGGCGCTGCTGCTGGATCTGCACTGACTAGTTCAATCCTACCTCGACTGTGCGTTTGCATTAAACCCACATGGATCTGGAATGCATGCTCTTCGATGGGGTCCCAGCTGGTGTGATCTTCGACGCCCAAGGGTGTGAGTGTCAATTGTAGGTCTGGATAGGCCACGTCAGGATGCGAGCGGATACAGCCAACAACGTCAAAATGGTTACTAGCGCAGATGCCCTTGCGGCGCGTTAGCCATTCTACACCAGCCATCATCCGCCCTACTAAGCTTAGTTTGGGCCATAGGGTGACAGGCTTTAGGCATTTAAATTTCATCACAAGATCGGGATGGTCATTGAGGTTCTGTCCCACTCCCGGTAGATCTTTGACCAGTGGAATACCCATATCTGCCAAGTGCGCTTTGGGCCCAATGCCTGAAAGCATGAGCAGCTGTGGAGAACCTACCGCACCAGAGGACAAGATCACTTCTTTGTTGGCCCAAGCGGTGACTTGCTCACCCCGCTGATTTTTATAATTAATACCTGTAGCCACTTTATCTTTAATCAAAACTCGTTCGACCAAAGCACCAGTTACAATGGTCAGATTAGTCCTTTCACGCGCAGGGTTAAGGTAAGCACGCGTCGCACTCCAGCGTTCACCATTATGAATGGATTGGTCAAGGGGGCCAAAGCCCTCCTGACAATAGCCAACAATATCATCAGTCTGAGGATAGCCAGCCTCTAAACCTGCTTGCACAAATGCTGACGACAGCGGATTACTGGGGCTTGGACGGTGAACGTTCATGGGCCCAGAATCACCACGAAACTCACAGCCACCACCATCAAAGTTTTCTAGGCGCTTAAAATAAGGCAGAACATCGGCGTAGCCCCACCCTTGGCAACCAGATTCTTTCCAGACCTCAAAGTCTTGTGCATGGCCCCTAATAAAAACCATTCCATTGATGCTAGATGATCCACCCAGAGTCATGCCTCGATCATGTTTCAGTTGTCGGTTATTTAGTTCGGGTTCGGGGTCACCTTTAAAGGCCCAGTTGTATTTTGTACTTTTTAAATTAGTCAGCATGGCAGCTGGGATCTTCAGCGATAAAGCGCCATCTTTTGGACCCGCTTCAACAACTAGCACACTATGTTGGCCGCTCTCTGACAATCGATTGGCCAAAATACAGCCCGCTGAGCCAGCTCCCACAATAATGTAATCATATTTCATCTCAACCTTTCCTTTTTTGCAGCTCACATATAGCTTTTAGCTTAATTATCCATGCGATTTTTAACTCTTACTAACCACTGTATATTAAAAAATACCATTTGACAATATACTGACCAATGGTTAGTTTATTTAAAAAGTTGTTGTTTCTAAATGGAAATGAAAATGAAAGTGTTCAAAAAAGAAGACGGAAAAAGCAGTCTAGAACGTTGGAGTGACACAATATCTCTAATGTCAGGGCTGCAATTAATCCGAGTAGAAACTTGGATTACTACCACTACTCATAGTGAAGATAATTGTGGAGCGGTTAAGCCGTTTCTTTTTGTGCGCCTGACTAACAACGATGAGACGGTTGGTTGGGGTGAAGCCTTCGTCAACCCATGCCGAGAGAAAGCAGTGGCTGAAATCATTCATGCACTGACTCAGGCCGCTTTGACAGGGGATGCAGTGACACCCTTCAGTTTTCAAAAACTGGCCTATCAGATTTCTGGGCAACACCGTGGCCTAGATTATATGGCGGCCACAAGTGCCATTGAAATCGCTCTGTGGGATCTTGCAGCAAAACAGCTTAAGATGCCACTGTGCGATCTTTTGGGCGCAAAAGGTCAGCGCGAAATCGCCATTTATGCCAATTATTATAGTCGACCAAATCCCACTATTGAAACCTATTTAGAACGCGCTAAGGTGCTCATAGCGCAGGGATTTCGGGCCATCAAAATACATCCACTTCAGATTAGCAACCTTAAGGCAGCGGCTGACTGCGTGCTGCAACTTAAAGCCTTCGTAGGTGACGATATTGACCTCATGCTCGATCTTGGTGGACCACAAAATCCAGATCAGTCTCGCGAGTTTATGGCTTTAATTGCGCCCTTCAAACCATATTGGCTGGAAGAGCCTGCCGACGGAGAAGACATCCAAAGTCTTGTCAACATTAGACAATCAACTGGCCAGAGGATTATGACAGGAGAAAAACAGTGTGGCGTACCCCATTTTCGTTCACTTCTGGCCGCAGGTGCCGCTGACATTTTAAATCCTGATATCGCAGGTGTTGGAGGCATTCTTGACCTACTGGAAATTGCTGCCATGGCGCACAGCAAAGACGTCTCAGTTTCCCCTCATTGCTGGAATTCGATGACAATTGCAGCAGCCGCCATGTTGCATGTTTGCTGCGCCATACCCAATGCAGAGATGGCAGAAATCTACCCTGAGTTTTTAGCACATGGGGCGCGCATGGCCACCAATGGATTTGCGATAGAAAATGGTCGAGCCATGCTTTCTGAGCGGCCAGGACTGGGCGTGGAAATAAACGAAAAAGCGTTATTCGAATTGAGTGCACATTACCAAATGAGTGACTTGATTAAACCCATTTGATTTACAAACACTTTAACAAAGAACAAATATTGCTCTTGATCTGGTCTTCAAGCAGCACTCCTCTTTCAACCCCAAAGCATAGCTCGGAAATTATAATGGGTTTTCATAGCGAAGCAATCAAGCCTGTATAAATAAACAAATGAATCTGCATGAGTTTATGGAGGAGCTTAAGTATGCAGGGAAACCTGCTTTTATGGCGAAATGAAACTCGCAACTTTGATAGGGCTTCAGTTTAACATTGACTTTTCTTTATAGGCTTTTGAACCCAAGGCAATATTAGCGATGCTAGTGATTTTTTGTCGGGCCTCATGGTGCATTTCTATACTGGTTTTGTTATTTGGCAGCATGTTCAAAATAGCGTACTCCATTTCAGAAATGGCCTTCTCACTATCAACGCGGGCTGTCTGCAATCCGTTACGGACCCATATGCCATCAATGAGCATGCCAAAATGTAAGGCTGTGCGTTGAGCATCTATCGGATCAAGAAAGTTTTTAAATACATGAACTAAATTGCTTTGAATACGCGCATTGTTCGCAGCCTGTATTCGCAGGCACGTTTGATTATGTGTGACTTCAGATAAGAGTGACACCCATGCCTGGCAAACCTTACGGTTGAAAATGGTTGGAAAAAAGTTAGCGATGATGATGGACCATAATCTCTCATAGGGCGTGTCAGAATGTCGATATAGTTCAATCACAGATTCGCTTAACAAGGAATTTGACTTGCGAAAAACAGCTTCTAAGAGTGAACTTTTGTCCTTGAAATGATGTAAAACCACACCTTTGGAGACTCCTGCAATTTCTCCCACTTTCTCTAACGTGGCTTTGCGCAGTCCATAGCGTGCGACGGCTTCAAACGCAGCTCGTGAGAGTTCTTCGCGTCGAATTGAGCGGATTGAATTTTTAGCCATGAGGTTAGGTCTTGTACAATTAGGGTAGGACTCATGATAATACTTTTTACCTATTAATCCAACAACTAATCGTTTGACTTAAAAACTGACTGGTGGTAAGTTTATAAAACCATTACTAAATGGAAGATAAAAATAAGTGGTATTTGCTGACTATAAAAGCCAGTTAAATCACGAATCTGGAGTCAATTATGTTAAGTAAATTTTCTGTTACAGCGCTTATTGCGTCAGGCGCGTTACTAATGGGTGCAGCATCTGTTGCAGCCGAATCAAGTGATCCAATAAAGATTGCTATAAATTCATGGACTGGTCAGCATATTTCCGCTCACATTTCGGGTAGCGTACTGCAAAAAGCGGGCTACAATGTTGAATACGTTACTGCGGGTGCAGTGCCCCAGTTTGCAGCTATCTCGCAAGGCAATATTCACCTTCAGCCCGAGGCCTGGGGTAACAATGTAGGAGCAATTTACGAAAATGCAGTCGCCAGCGGTGACATCATCAAGTTAGGCTCACTAGGTCTAAAACCCGTAGAGGGCTGGATGTACCCTCCCTACATGAAAGAGCAATGTCCTGGTTTACCCGCCGTGGACGCACTCATGAAGTGTGCCCAAGTGTTTGCTACGGCAGAAACTTTTCCAAAGGCGCGACTTATTACCTATCCAGCTGACTGGGGTACGCGTTCAAAAGATTTGGTGAAAAAGGCTGGCTGGCCGATCCATCCGATTGCTGGGGGTTCAGAGGGCGCCATGATTGCAGAGATGAACTCTGCTCAAAAGTCGAAGAAGCCCATCTTGGTAATGTTCTGGTTACCACACTGGATTCATACTCCATATGATTGGGAATTTGTGGATATGTCATCCCTGAATTCAGCTTGTGAAACTACCGAAGTTTGTGGATTCAAGCAAGCTGACATCACCAAGATTGTTTCTGGTGATTTTGAAGCTAAATGGCCAGGTGCATTTAAGATCATGCAAAAACTGTCCATCGATAACGCGACCATGAACGCCCTTATGTTAGAGGTTGATAATAAAGAGCGTGAACTCGAAGACGTTGTAAGCGAATGGATGAGTGACAACACAATACAAGTTCAATCTTGGGTTGCCGCAGGCTAACAACTCACCCTTTTTATATTGGGGAACATTGTCATTAAAAGGGGTAAGCATCTGTGCTTGCCCCTTTGACCCATAAACAAGATTTCTTTTCCTGTAATTTGCTAAAGTGATTGTAAGCTTGGTACACGTATACTTGGTAACAACTCAATAAGCCTAATAAAGGGGAGTACTTTTAGCTTGAGCAATAATAATAAAATTAAACTTTCATGCCGCAATGTATGGAAGGTATACAATGGTGGTGACGGTCAACACTTTGGCACTAAAGATGACCCCATTGAGCCGAAGCAACTTGCTAGCGTTATGCGCAGCGAGGGTGCAATCCCTGCAGCGGTTGACGTGTCTTTTGATGTTCATGTTGGCGAAATTTTTGTCATCATGGGACTTTCAGGTTCTGGTAAATCGACAGTCGTTCGATGCTTATCACGCCTTGTAGAACCCACTCACGGGGAAATTCTTCTTGATGGCGAGGACTTACTCAAGAAATCGAAAAAAGACCTGATTGAAATCCGTCGCCATAAAATGGGTATGGTGTTTCAGAACTTTGGTCTCCTGCCCCACCTTACTGTCATTGAAAATATATCTTTCCCTCTTCGGTTGCAGGGTCTTTCGATGGCAGAACAAAGAGAACGTGCCAATCGGGTGATCGAACTGGTCGGTCTGCAAGGCCGTGAAATGAGCTACCCGAATCAGTTATCTGGAGGCCAGCAACAGCGTGTTGGCATCGCTCGCTCACTCGCCGTTGAACCAGACCTTTGGCTGCTGGACGAGCCCTTTTCCGCACTTGATCCACTAATCCGCCGACAAATGCAGGATGAATTTTTACGCATCCAGTCAATGCTTCAGAAATCAATTGTGTTTATCACCCACGACTTTCTTGAAGCCTTACGAATTGCTGACCGCATGATGATTATGCGGGACGGCATTGTTGTACAAGTGGGCACCCCTGCTGAGTTAATCGTTAATCCAGCAAACGAGTATGTGGCTGAATTTACCCGAGACGTGCCCCTTGTGCGTGTTCTTAGAGCAGCAGATGTGATGCAAGCCAACCAAATTGCGAACCCAAACATGCCAACAGTTTCCAGCGAGACCTGTGTTGAAGACATACTGCCACAACTCGCCAATCATACAGAGGGTATTGCGGTGACGAGTGAAGGTAAAATTATTGGTGTAGTTAATGCAGATTCAGTCGTAGCCGCATTAGCTCAGGAGTCTAATACCCGCAATCACGCAGAGGCTATGGATATCATAATGTCGCCCGAGCAGCCCAAGGCACAGCCTCATGAGTGTTAAAATAAACGCTACTCCAGCTCCTTTAACGTCATATTTTTCACCGGGTGCCTTGGCATGGTTGGCTATTATTGTCTTTACACTGCTATTGCTCTCAGTAAGAGAGGCGGTGCCCTGGCTCATCGTCTTTCCAGATGCATGGGAATCACCCATTGTGTTAATACTCAATAACATAATGGACTGGTGCGTGCTCTACACCGGTGCTTTTTTTCGGTCTGTGTCAGCCGCCTTAGATGTGCCAATGACTGCCGTGCGTGAACTACTTAATTGGCTTCCTTGGTCGGTCTCCTTATTCTTACTTGTAGTTATCGCCTATGCCTCTTGTGGATGGAAAATGGTCATTTTCACAGTACTGACTGCAAGTTATATGATGGGCGTGGGTCTGTGGACTGAATCCATGAACTCGTTGGCATTGGTTTTGGTGTCAGTACCGATCGCTATTATTATTGGTTTTGCTTGCGGCACCTTAGGGTTTTATTATCCACGCACAGAGCGCCCACTCATGCTCTTACTAGACGTGCTGCAAACCGTACCGGCATTTGCTTACCTGCTTCTGATCTTATATCTTTTTGGCTTTGGCGTGGTCGTGGGGCTCATTGCCAGTGTGCTCTATGCCTTCCCACCGATGGCTCGTAATACGTTAATCGGTCTTCGAGGTGTTTCTTCAGAAGTTACTGAATCAGGTCTGATGTCAGGCGCCACAGCGTCACAGTTATTTTTCTTTGTTCGCATGCCTAGTGCGATGCGACAAATTCTTCTGGGTGTGAATCAGACCACGATGGCTGCATTTTGTATGGTCATTATTGCTTCCATTATTGGTGGATCTGCAGATATTGGCTGGGAAGTACTTTCGGCCATGCGTAAGGCTCGTTTTGGAGAAAGTTTAGTAGCCGGCATTGTCATTACTTTAATGGCAATTTTGATGGATCGAATTACTGTGGGATTCGCTAACAAAGGATCATACGATTCTCTGACTGCCACCCGATCCCTAATGCACAGACATCGTTATTTTTTGACAGCCTTGTTAGGTTCATTGGTTCTGTATGCAATCGCTAATCTGCAGCCCGCGTTTCACACTTATCCAAAAGGCTGGGAATATAATCCATCTGGCCCAATCAATGACGCTACCGACTTTATCATTGTCGAATATGCAGACGTCATTACACTGATAAAGACTTGGGCATTTTTCTTTCTTATGCTGCCACTAAAAATTGGACTTGAGCAAACCATTTCTCCCTACTCTTGGGGGTTTGAATTTACTCTGCAGTTAAAACTGGTCTACGCCGCATGTGCAGCCATTATCACAGGACTTTGCTGGACCAAACTAAGCTCAAAGTGTGGCACAGCCATTGGCTTATTGACTATTACCTTGTTCTTTGGCATTACCAAATTACCGTGGCCAGCAATGTTTGCCATCTTCACATTCCTTGGGTGGCAACTGGGAGGGTTCCGTCTTGCGTTGGCGGTGCTTGCAGGTCTTATTTACCTACTTTTTTCAGGCATCTGGGAAGAGACAACTCTGAGTTTATACCTTTGTGGCTTGGCGATTCTTATCTCTTTCACCCTCGGTGCGACTATTGGCATCCTCGCTGCAGAGTTCAAACCTGTATCAATGTTTGTCAGACCCATTAACGATACCTTACAAACTATTCCTTTGTTTGTGTTACTGATTCCTTTTGTAATGATCTTCAAAATCGGTGAGTTTACCGCTTTGCTTGCCATCATTGCTTACGCCATAGTGCCCGCTATGCGTTATACAGAGCATGGCATCAGACAGGTATCGCACGAGGTAATAGAGGCGGGAGAATGCATGGGTGCATCCCGCTGGCAAATGCTGTGGCGGGTAAAGATTCCTTTGGCAATGCCGGTCATGATGGTGGGTCTTAATCAAACAATTATGTTTGGTATTTCAATGTTAACCATTGCCGCACTCGTTGGCACTAGTGGACTTGGGCAACAGGTCTACATTGGGCTTGGTGATGGTAATTTTGGGCTTGGCATGACTGCAGGTATTGGCATGGCCATTATTGCGATGCTAGCAGATCGTTTAATACAGGCTTGGAGTAAAAAGCGACAGTCAGAACTAGGCCTCAAGTCAGATTGATTACCTTTAGCACAAAGTCATCAAATGCTCACCCAATCATCTTCATGCTTTATTAGCAGTGGGTGGGTCGATGACTTTAATTTAAGCTTTTATTGAACGCATTTGGGTTTACCTACCGCATCCATCTATCTTATGTCGACCCTTTACTGTTCGTCATAATAGTAGATTATTCTAAATTAATGTAGATTTATATAGATCAAGTACTCATGAACTGGAAGTAGTTATGTCTAAAAAAAATGAACATTTCCTCACTAGCACTCACTGGGGCACATACCGGGTTGAAACTGAGAAGGGTGTGGTTAAAGCCATGCATGGTTTTGAGAAAGACAATGACGTGTCACCCATTGGATCTGGCATAGTTGATGTGATTAATGACTCCTCTAGAATCAAAGCCCCCATGATCAGGAAAAGCTGGTTAGAATCTGGCCCAGGCAGCAATAACCATTTACGTGGTGTTGACCCTTTTATCGAAGTGTCATGGGAGCAAGCTGAACAACTAGTCGCTAAGGAATTGTTGCGGGTTAAAGCTGAGTTTGGTAACCAAGCCATTTTTGGTGGCTCCTATGGGTGGTCTAGTGCCGGCCGTTTTCATCATGCACAAAGTCAACTACACCGATTTTTAAAATGTATAGGTGGTTATACTCGCTCTGTTGGAACCTACAGTTTTGCTGCTGCTGAGGTCATTGTGCCTCACGTACTAGGCGACTTTTGGAACTTGTTAGTAACCACCACCAGTTGGCGATCTATTATTGATGACGGGCAATTGCTGGTGGCATTTGGTGGCATGCCACTTAAAAATGGGCAAGTGAATGCGGGGGGTATTGGTCGCCATGTACAGCGTGAACACATGATTGAAGCCCAAAATGTGGGCATAAAAATGATCAATGTGGGGCCTATCCGAGCTGATATAGACGATTCGTTCAAGGCTGATTGGCTGGCTATCCGACCCGGAACTGATACGGCTTTATTAATCGCCATTGCAAAAACCCTTATGGATGAGCAGCTAGTCGATGATCAATTTATTGAGCAATACACGGTTGGCATTCATGAATTTCAAAATTATATGAACGGGTTAGAGGATGGGGTAGAGAAAAATGCCGATTGGGGCGCTGCAATATGTGGTATTTCCCCGGGTCAAATCTGTCAACTGGCTCGGCGCATGGCCGCTAGCCGAACTATGATCTCCATCAGTTGGTCGTTAACCCGTCAGCACCATGGTGAGCAAACCTATTGGGCAGGCATTACATTGGCGGCAATGCTAGGGCAAATTGGGTTGCCTGGGGGTGGCATTACTTTTGGTTACTCAAGCACCAACGGCATTGGTGGCCACTATACCAAGGTGCAAAGTGGATCCCTGCCCCAAGGCAAGAATAAAGTATCTGATTTTATCCCAGTGGCGCGCATTAGTGACATGCTTTTGCATCCTGGTGAGGCTTTCGAATTCAATGGCATGAGTTATGAGTATCCTGATATCCATGCTATTTATTGGGCCGGTGGTAATCCGTTTCATCATCACCAAGATCTCAATAAGATGCTCAAGGCTTGGCAAAAGCCTGACACCGTTGTTGTGCACGACTGGTGCTGGAATAGTATGGCCAAACATGCAGATATTGTGTTGCCCTGCACTACGACTCTGGAACGAAACGACTTGGCCATCTCACCACGAGATCCTTATATTATTGATATGCAACAGGCCATAAAACCCATCGGTTTAAGCCGCAATGACTACGATATATTTTCTGGAATAGCGGAGCAAATGGGTGTGGAACCTAGCTTCACCGAAGGCCGTACCGAAGCACAGTGGATTAAGTCTATTTATATGGCCACTGTTGCCCGTTCAAAGGCCAGTGGTGTAGATTTACCCAGCTATACTGATTTTAAAAAAGTCGGTTGGTTTAAACCTGAAGCCCCTATAAAACCGGTCATTATGCTACAGGATTTTCGGGATGATCCCACTGCAAATCCGTTACCTACACCCTCGGGTAAAATTGAAATTTACTCTGCTAAAGTGGCTAGTTTCGGTTATGACGATTGTCCTGGCCATGCCACTTGGATGGAGCCCATTGAATGGCTTGGTGGCGACTTAAGCCATTACCCACTGCATTTAATTTCTAATCAGCCTAAGACTAAGCTGCATTCACAGTTAGATCATGGCAGTCATTCGCGGGCCGCTAAAATTAAGCAGCGTGAACCGATTATGTTGCACCCTAAAGATGCGATGTCTCGTGGCTTAAATAATGGCGATATTGTGCGTGTATTTAACCAGCGAGGGGCATGTCTTGGTGGGGTAATCATTGATGACCAGGTGATGGTTGGGGTTGTACAAATGAGCACAGGTGCTTGGTACGATCCTTTAGATGCAAGTACTTCTGGCAGTTTGTGTAAGCACGGAAATCCAAACTTACTGACGCCGGATATTGGCACATCTCAGTTGGCTCAGGGGCCCATATCCCATACCTGTCTGGTACAAATTGAAGCCTTTGAGGGCGCATTACCTGAATTAACTGCATTCGATGCACCCCAAATTTTACAACCGCTAAAAAATACTCACGAGGACCCGTAAGTTATGAGTAATATGCAAGAAATCACAGACCTACAACATACGGTCAAAATTAGTGCTCGACGCTTCGAGATGTCACCATTTTTTGAACGGATCAACTCGCCAGAAATGATTTTTGGTGTTTACGCAGACCGCTATTTAGCTATTTATGCAGGTGAAGACGAGCTTGAAAAATATTGGACCTTACGTCGTAAAGCCCTTATTTTTGACGTGCCTGAAAAACCAATGGAAATTAGTGGCCCAGATGCCGTGCCTTTTCTGGAGAAGGTACTATCGCGCAGGGTTAGTAACATGCAAGAAGGGCGTGGTTATTATGCTATCGCTTGCACCCCACAAGGTGGCATTTTTATGGATGGTATCGTTTTTAAACTTGGCCCAGACCGGTTTTGGTATGTGCAAGCTGACGGTGCATTTGAGACTTGGTTGATTGCCCATAGTGGTGGCTTTGACATCACTATTTCAGACCCACAGTCACGCGTACTTCAAATCCAAGGACCCGCATCAATCGACATTATGCACGATGCTACAGGCGGGGCAATCACTGCAGGCATGGGCTATTTCCGCTCAGGTTTCTTCACCATAGATGGGCAGCGATTGTATGTGTCTCGCACGGGTTTCACTGGCGAATTAGGCTTTGAAATTTATTGTGATGGCGCCACTACTGACCACCTAAAACTTTGGGATCACCTCATGGTTGTTGGGGCTAAATATGGTATGGAGTTTTCATCTAATCGAGCCTTGACTATTCGAAGAATTGAAGCCGGAATACTAGGCAATCTAACCGACATAGACATGACTATGACACCCTTCGAAGCTGGCCTTGCGCCTCTCATTGATATGGATAAAGGTGATTTTATTGGGCGCAGTGCTCTAGTCGATAAAGATCGCAGTGGATTACTTTATGGTCTAATTTGTCACACAGAAACACCCTCGTCAGGTAGTATTATTGTAGATAGCGATCGGGAAATTGGTAAAATCACTGCTGGCGTGCCTTCCCCTACCCTTGGATGTGGCATTGGCTATGCCCGTTTTAACTCACCAGGTAATTGGGCTGGAAAAGTGTTAACTTTGCGGTTATCCGATGGCACTGATCATGCTTGTGAAATCGTT
>Ga0209198_1000931_pt1 | contig 23897 bp, 29 predicted proteins | sample COGITO_mtgs_1105_2_FD_184804 | JGI IMG/M metagenome (GOLD analysis project Ga0209198, IMG submission 184804) | Pelagic marine microbial communities from North Sea - COGITO_mtgs_110519 (SPAdes) (version 2) | ecosystem: Environmental > Aquatic > Marine > Epipelagic ...
TGAAGGCCAATCGAGAGCCGCTGAGTTAAACAAAGTAAGTACACTAATGGGTATGTCTGGTCAAAGGCTAGGCGCTGCTAACGAAGCTAGAGCTGCTGGAAAACAAGCTATTTTAGGCGGAGTAGGAAATATACTAGGCGGAGCCGGGCAAGCACTCCCTGGAATGATGCGTTAATAAACTTAAAATAAAATGACAGAAGAACAATTATTATCAAAAGACAGGCAAAAAGTAGCCCAGTTTTTAAGTTTAGCAGATAGCGGTACTGTGCAAGCAGGGCTAACGCCTAAGCAGAAGCAGCAGCAGACAGAATATATAATGCGTCAAAGAGATATATATGCTAACGCAGCGTTTAGAGCTCAAGACAAGCTTGTCCCAAAAACATCACCTGCTTACCTACAGAACATTCAAGAAATGAATCAAGTTAAAAGTAACTTAGAAAACTTGGCTGTACAACAAAAAGCTATAGGAGATAACCAACAGCAATATCTTGACGATGTAGAGAACGGTAGAATATCTAAAGCTAACTACGTAGATGGAAAATCAAATGGTTTAGCTGACATTTATTCAGGTGTTGCTAACATGAACATCGATGATTTTGGAAATTTAACCTTTGAAGTTGATGGTGAATACAAACCATATGCTCAAGTCGCTGATTATTCCTTAAAGTCAATAGATACAGCTAATGGTATTTTAGATTTAGTAGATAAAGTAGCTGGTTCTAAAAAACCTATGAACAAGGCTCAGATGGGTATGTTTAATAATAGAATAAAAAGCATTATTAATGAAGCGTCTAGATCCGACGTTGTATCATTAATTAAAGATGATTTATTACCTGGGTTTGAAAACATTGATATAGACAGTGAAATGTTTAAAACAGAAAACTTGCCAGCTTTAAAAGACAGTGTTATAGATATTATAAACAACGCAGCAGGTGATATTAACAGTAGTATTCCAGTTCATGTTGATGGGCCTAAGCAAAATACTACGAAACTAACTCAGTCTGAAATAAGTAGACAAGAGAAAAAGCAAAGAATACAAGATAGAACTACTACTATTGTCGATGGCATATTATCAAACCCACTATCCGCGATAAGACAATACTTTGGTCCCGAAGGAGTATCTAAAAAAGGCAATATAATAACAATAGGTGAAGGCGATGATGCACAGAGATTCGATATGAATAGAGCTGAAGATATAGCTAGACTGGCAAGTCAAATGGACTACGCTAAATATGGATCTGATGCTATAACGGATTTGGTAGCAGAACAAATACCAATGTATATTGATAGTAGAAGACAAGGTCGTGGAGAAAAAAGAGTTATGACAAGTGGTTTACCAGGTTTAAATAAATAAAATTAAATTATGTTTGAATACGAAGGAAATGAATACTCATTAGAAGATGTAAAACTAGCTGCTTCAAATCTCAACATGGGATTTGATGAGTATGTTAAAGAATATAATCTTAAAGAAAAGGGAAAAGCAAACGGTGTTGCGCAACAGGATGCAGCTGTAACACCACAACCGGAGATAGCATCCGAGAGTATGGATTCAAAGCAGGAAAATGGTTCTTTGGATTTAGAAAAAATAGATCTTGACACGTACCTTACTTTAGACCCTCAAGTAAAAAATAACGTTCCTTATGAAGTTAGAAGTAAGTTAAATAAAGAGCGTAAGCAAAGAGATATTCAGTTAAAAAAAGATAAAGCCACTTCAACAGAAGAGGCTAAGTTATTTAAACAAATGACTGAAGGTTATTTCAGTAACCCATCTTTATACGAAAACGTTCAAGATAAAAGTTTTTACAGTAAGCTACTTACTAAAATAGCATTCCCTAACTTAGAGTGGGGAACGGATGCTTATGGCTTATCTGCAGAAGACGTTGAAGGTAAAGGTAGAATAGAAGGTACTGTTACCGAGCTTAATAAAAACCCAGAATATAGAGAAGAAATAGTAGAAGGTTTAAAGAAAAGGTTTAAGTTAGAACACTCTGGCATGGAGCTACCTGATATCTTAGCTATAGATAACTTTGTAGACAATGCTATAGATAAAAAAATAAACGAAGAGCGAAACATAATAACAACCAAAAGACAAGAGGCTAGAGAGCAAGATGAAGCTGTAATTGACACGTTTAAAAAAGGTTCTGAAACGTATATAGCTAAAGGTATTGTTTCTGAAGAAGAAGTACCTGCTATAAATATAAGCAATGAAATATTAGAGCTAGAAGAAAAAAGAGCAAAACTGCTAGAGCAAGATCCAGCTTTAGACTCTAAAATAAAAGCTAAACAAAAAGAGCAAGAAGAGTTATTAATTAAGATAGACGAAAACTACACGTCTTACTTTGATATATCTACCAATAAAAGACTTACGGCATTAGAAAAGCAAGCTAGAGAAGACGCTGGTGAAGAAGAAACTATGGTTGACAAGTCTAAAGAATTAACAGCTTTAGAAAAGTTCTACTCTTCACAACCTAGAGAAAAACTAAAGACGCAGTACTATGGTAACATATCTGATATAGAAAATCTAGAGCAAGAGTACAAAGACATATGGAACACGGTCTCAGCTAAAGACACAGATGTTTATGAAAAAATAAAAAATACTGATTTTTTCAATAACTTAAGTAATAGAGAAAAGGCTATAGAGTCTTTAAACTACGCTAGTGACGAGCAAAGAGATAGAGCTAAAAAAGAATTGGGTTTCATAGATGAAGACTTAAAGACGTCCTTATTAGAAGCTGAAGCTCTTAAAACAACTTTACTACTTAATAGAGACCCAGCTAGTATTAAGTCAGATGGCGTTACTAGATTTTTTGAGTCTGCTGCTGAAGCTACTTTTGGCGAAAAAGATATAATTTTAGATTTTGGTACTTCAAAAAGAAAAGAACTAGATCAGCTAGAAAAAACACTGAAAGACGCAGACATAGATCTTACTGAAGATCAAAAAGAAAACTTTGAAAGAAGCATAGCTATGGAAGTAACTGAAGGTGTTGGTGCTTTTGTTCCTGAACTAGCTAAATTCGCTGTTGCTAACAAAGCGCAAGGTGCATTAGGTATGACTAAGGTTTTAGGCAACTTGATGAAGTCTAAAAAAACTATAGATAAAGTGAAAGGCTTTATGCTTGGAGCTGTTCTAGAAGAAGCTAAGTTTAAAGCTGTAACAGCAGGTGAATCTGAACTAGGTGCTGGTGCTTTTTTCTTTGTAGGTGGCGCCGCTGCAAGAGCTTTAACGCCTTTTAGATTTACAGGTAAAGCAGCTGTTTTTAATCCTGCTCTTGAAAAAATTGCTTTAGCAGGTGTTGGTGGGGCAACAGCTAGTGAAGTGGCTTTAGTAGGTGAGGGTTTTTTAAAGGCTTTAGAGGGCGATGTTGACTTTGAGGCATATATGAACGAGAACTTTGGTGAAGACGCTAAAGCGATGAGAAGGTTTGCTGTCAATGTTGGTGTATTTAGCGCTATTGGAGCTACTAGTATGAAAGGAACAGACTTTATGTCTATGTCTAGCAAATACAAGGAGTTAAATAAGTTGAAAAATGATATGGCTACTGGTGACTTAACAGCTCAACAGCAAAAGCAAAAGCAAAACTCTATAGATACTTTGACAAGAGACATAGCTATATCAGAAAGAGGTTATGATGATCTTGTTATGTCTGATCAACTAGAAAACAAAGCTAATGCTGAAAAAGCTTTAGCTGAAGGTAATCTTACTTTTATAGAAAAAAGACAAGCTAAAAAAGCTATATCAAGAGCTAATGCAAATATTGATAGAATAAGAAGAAAAGTAAACACATTTAAAACAAACGTTGAAAAAAGCGGAATACTTGTTGGTGATAAAAAACTGAAAGTAATTGTCACTGAAAATGGTAAAGACGCACAAGGTAGAGATCTTATAGCTAGTGACTCTAAAGCAGAGTATATATCAGAAAAAGATGGTATACCAATGAACGCTATCGTTGTTAACATAAGTAAAATGCGACCTGGCGTTGGAGGTCACGAGCTTGGTCACGCTTACTTTAAAGCTGCTTTTGACGCTAACCCTAAAGCTGCAGAAGCTCTTAGAAGTAAAATAGAGACTCAAGTAGAGCCTATTTTAGATCCATTTTTTAAAGAAGCAACAGGGTCAACATTTAAAGAATTTTTAGACAAGACGTATGATAAAGATTTAACAGCTGAAGAGTATGTTTTTAACGTTGTAGAGCAACTTTCTAAGCCTAAGTTTAGAGATGTTTTGTTGAAACAAGGTGTATTACCAGGTCTAAAAAGAGCTATAAATAATACAGCAAACTCTATGGGTCTTGGCTTTAAAGAAAAAGACCTTAGAACAGCTGGTGATGTTTTAGAGTTTTTAAGCAGTATAGAAGACATAAGTAAAAGAGGTAGTGCTACAGCTCTTAAAAAGAAGTTTGATCAATTTAGAGATGTTAAAGTAGATGGTAATAAGCTTTATGATATTGAAGGTGTTGAAGTGACATCTGAAAGAGCTGAAAAAGCAAAAGCATCTAAAGACCTAGAAGCGTCAGCAACCGATTTAATTAAAAAATACCAGACTAACAAGGAGGGTATGACATCTAAAGAGTTGACCACTTTAAAAAGTCAATTTGTCAGTATAGGCGTAGAAGCTGTAAGTAGGTGGGCGGCTAAAAAAGGTGTACCTGTTAGCGCTGTTAAAAATAATCCTGAAATAGCAGGTAGAGTTTTGGATCAGCTTGGAAGTATAACTAAAAACTACACAGAGATAAATCCAGTAACTAAACAGAAAAGAGAGCTTAGTACTTACATGGAAAAACCTTTAGGATTAAGAATTGGTCCTAAAATAGTAGAAGAGTACAGTAGAGAACTAAAAACTACAAGTACTGACACTGAGTTTGCTAGGGATTTAGTTGATCAAGCATCTCCTGAGGCTTTAGCCGAAAGAAGAGTTAAGGAGGAAGCTGAAGCAAAAGACCTTATTGATGTTAGAGATTTCACACCGGTGAAGATCAAGCGCGAGCTAATAGAAGAATCTGTAGATGTAAAACCTGAAACCATATCTACATTGACATATAAAACAGCCGCTAGTGAATACTCTCCAAAAGTAGCTGAGGCACTATTAGACGTGCCTTACGATAGAGCTACTGGCAAATCTACTTTAAACTACGGTAAAGGCGGTGGAGCAGCTGAGGTTTCTAGAATGCAAGGACTCTTTAGAAATGTGCAAGAGTTTAAGAGGTTTATGGAGACAGTGCCAGAGTATAATGTTGCTGGTCCAGAAACTACGCTTAAAACTTTAGAAGGCCAAGAAAAAATTATTGACGTTTCACCAGACGCAAAAGGTTACGCAACTGGTTTAAGCAATAAGATGCTTAAAATAATGTATGACAAGGTTGACACTAAAATACCTGGCATATCTTCACCTAAAGGCAGAAGCTTAGGTAAAACATCTCAAACTCAAGTTTGGAGATTAAAGCCTGAGTTTAGAAAGCCATCAATAGAGACATTAAGAAAATTACAGCAAGATATAGGTATTACACCAGCTGGTGAGCTTAGTATACCTATGAAGGCAGCTAATAGAACTAAGTTTGGGACACTCTTACAGGGTTTAACAAAGCTTTATGTAGATAATGTTACAAATAAAGTTATAAGGTCTAAGATTGAAGAATCTGGAATTAAGACAGCTAAAGGCACGGATCAAATAATAGCTGATATTGCGGCTGGCAAGTCTAAGCGTATGGCTAGTAAAGATATTAAAGAAAATATAGCTAAGTTTAAGCCCAGCTTCTTAAAGGACCTAAAAGACATAAAAATGTATGAGGAAGGTGAATCTGATTTTTACAACGCCCTATCATCTGGTATGAGTGTTGAGAAAGCTTTTAACTCTTCCTTTGATAAAACTTTTTTAACCAGCAAGAATGGCAAGCCTTTAAAAACTAAAAACGATCTAATAAAGTCTATTGAGTGGATGACTGGCGAGTACGATAGAGCTAGTAGAGCTTTAACTAAAGGGACTGAACCAAAGTCTATTCAAAAGTTTTTATACGAGCAAGTTTCAGAGCAAAGAGCTAATGAAAACTTAAAATCTATGCTTGACCTAGCGTCTAAGTCTTTAAACTTCGACAGTCCAGAACAAGTATACTCTGTTGTTGATAGATATAAAACTATCTACGAAAAAGCTGGTAAAAAATCAGAGCAAGATTTAATAGACTTAGCTGCGTTTACTATAAAGCATATGGTTAGCAATGCTAAAACAGGTAGTGGTTTAAATAAGTGGGTTAAAACAGATGCTGGATGGGTTTTAGAAACAACCGGTAAAGGCGGCGGAAAAAGACAAGGTTTGTTTGGTACACCTGAAGAGTTTTTAGGAGTGTTGGTTGAGCCTTATTTAAAAAATTCAGAGTCTTTAAAAATAGTTAGAACTGGACCTACAAAAAAGTTTCAATACTTAGAACACAACGGTGAGAGATTAAGTGTAGATAGAGCCCCTCAAAGTGCAGACGCTACTACAAAAGCTCTTAAAGAAATAAAAGAAACTGGCGGTATATCTAAAGAAACTTTAGAAAAATCTTCAGAATATGCTAACAAGAATAAAGATTTATTTTTAGATTTTCTAGACGCTGTTAAAGAAGGTAATAAAAATGATGTTGGCATGTTTTTGTCTAACTCAACAGCTACTATGGAAAACTTTCTAAGAGCTGCGGCTAATCTAAACAGTTTTGCTTTACAAAAAGGCAATTTAAACCCAAAAGAATATAGATATGAGCACAATCCACCGGCTAACGTAATGAAGGTTTACGCTGTTGATTATGTAAACGGCAAAATATCTAGATCAGAGTTTAGAAAAATACTAGATAAATATAACGCTAGCATTATACCAGAGACTATGGATAACATAGTTAATGAAAAATATCAAAGCTCCATACCTTTAGGCGGTATTGAAAACACTTGGAAAAGATATTACAACTTTAGCCACTACGGCAGAAACATAGCAGAGCTTACTCTTTACGAGAAACAAGCTGATGGATCATACACAACAGTTAAAAAAGGAGCTGGTTTCGAGCAAGCTTATAAAGATGCTCAATCTGCTTTAGAGCAAAATACATCTACAAAAGCTTCAAAAGAGTTTTTTGAAAAACCTAAAAGTGTTCAAGAAAGCATAGAAAATTTAAAGTCTTTAGATAAAGCTTTAAAAGCAGGTAACGACGTAAAAGCTCCTGTTAAAAAGATCAGAGTATTTGATTTCGATGACACATTAGCTAGATCTAATAGTAAAGTAAATTACACTGCACCAAACGTAGAAGGCGGCTTTTCACAAGGCGTTAACAAATATAAAGCTATATTTATGGTTGGTGGACCTGGAGCTGGTAAAACAAACATAGGCAAAGGTTTACAGTTAGGTAGAAGAGGTTTTAAAGTAGTAAATCAAGATATAGCTCTTGAAGCTATGAAAGAAGAAGCTGGATTACCAGCTAGAGAGGGTGAGTATACTAAAGAACAAAGATCTACAAGATCTAAACTTGGTGCGGCAGCTAGAAAAGCAGCTGTTGCTAAGTTTGATAAGTATGCTAAAAACGGAGACGGTATGGTTGTTGACGGCACTGGTGCTTCTTACAATGCTACTATGAAGAAAGTTAAGCAACTTGAAGACGCAGGTTTTGAAGTTCACATGGTTGTAGCAAATACACCTCTTGAAACCGCTATATCAAGAAATCAAGCTAGAGTTGAAAGATCGCTACCTGACTTTGTTGTTAGAAAATCATGGGAACAAGTTCAAGAGAGCGCTAAAATATATAGAGAAGAGTTTGGAGATAGACTATACGAAATAGAAACTACAGACATCGGCTTTGGAGAAGCGTTACCTGAAAGATTTTTACAGAAAGTTTACTCAGGTATAACAAGAAATAAAGTTGGTAAAATAAATGCTTCTGAGTTTGCTAAGCAAGCTGATCTTTTGGAGAGTCAAGGAGCTAAGTTTGATTTTAAAGAATTTAGTAAAGTTATAGACGGAGAAAAAGGGCCTTTATTTAGTGTAGCTGAAAAAATAGCTGCAGCCAGAGGAACTGAAGATGTATTTATACTAACTGCTAGACCACCTGAATCTGCTGCTGAGATACAGAGGTTTATGAAAGAATCTGGCATAGATATACCGCTTAAAAACATAACTGGTTTAGGTGATGGTACTGCTAAAGCTAAAGCTAAATGGGTTTTAGATAAAGCAGGTGAAGGTTATAATGATTTTTACTTCGCAGATGACGCTATTAAAAATGTTAAAGCTGTAAAAGATATATTAAGTCAAATAGATGTAAAATCTAAAGTACAACAAGCCAAAGCTTCTAAAGATATAGATCTAAGTAAAACATTTAACGAATACTTAGAGTTTAAAACAGGTATTGGAGCTCAAAAGAAATACGCTAGAGTTAAAGCAGAGGTTGCTGGAAAAGGAAAAGGTAAATTAAACTTTTTTGTTCCTTATTCTGCTAATGATTTTACAGGTTTGCTATACACAACTTTAGCTAAAGGTAAAAAAGGTGAAGCTCAAATGAAGTTTTACAAAGAAACAATGCTAGATCCTTACGCTAGAGCTATGAATAATATATCTAGGGATAGAGTAGCTATGTTAAACGATTTTAACGCGTTAAAAAAACAAATAAGCTCTGTGCCTAAGAATTTAAGAAAAAAACTACCTGGAGAACCTTTCACTCAAGAGCAAGCTGTTAGAGTTAATATATGGAGTAAGCAAGGTATGAAAGTTCCTGGTTTAAGCAAGGCGGATTTAAAATCACTCAACGAGTTTGTAGAAAAATCTCCAGAGCTAAGCTCCTTTTCAGATCAGTTATCAAACATATTAAAAGGAGATCAATACGCTAAACCTGGAGAAGGTTGGGTTACTGGTACAATTACCACAGATTTACTACAAACATTAAACACCACTAAAAGAGCTAAATATTTAGAACCTTGGAAGCAAAATGTTAATGAAATATTTTCTGAGCAAAACTTAAATAAATTAGAAGCTGCGTTTGGTAAGAATTATAGATCTTCTATGGAAGGTATATTAAAACGTATGGAGACTGGTAGAAACAGAGGTAATAACGCTGATAAGTTTTCAGGTAAATTGGTTGACTGGTTAACTGGTAGTATTGGTGTAACCATGTTCTTTAATACAAGATCAGCAGTTCTACAAACGCTATCTTCTTTTAACTATTTAAACTTTAAAGATAATAATATATTCGCAGCTGGAAAAGCTTTTGCTAACCAAAAACAATACTGGAAAGATTTCTCTACATTAATGAACTCTGACTTTTTGAAAGAAAGAAGAAGCGGTTTACGTATCAATGTAAATGAAGCAGATATTGCTGATATGGCTAAAAAAGGAGGTGTTAGAGGAGTTGTAAATAAGCTTCTTGAATTTGGTTTTACACCAACACAAGTTGCTGATAGTTTTGCTATAGCTTCTGGAGGTTCTACGTACTATAGAAATAGAATTAAGAAGTATGTAAAAGAAGGTATGAGCGAAGTTGCTGCAGAGAAGCAAGCTCTTAAAGACTGGAGAGAAATATCTGAAGAAAACCAACAGTCATCTAGACCTGACAGAATATCAGCTCAGCAATCTAGTGATTTAGGTAGAGTTGTTTTAGCTTTTGCAAATACACCTATGCAGTACAACCGTATAATGAAGAAAGCTTATATGGATCTTAAAGATGGTAGAGGTAGTAAAAAAGAAAACATATCTAAAATACTGTATTACGGAGCTGTTCAAAACTTAATATTTAACGCCCTTCAAAATGCTTTATTTGCTATGGCTTTTGATGAAGATGATGAAATGTCTGAAAAACAAAAACAAGATTCTTACAGAACCTTAAATGGTATGGCAGATTCTGTTATGAGAGGCTCTGGTTACGTAGGCGCTATAGCTAGTGTTTTAAAGAATACAGCTATAAAGTTAAATACCGAGCTTGATAAAAAACGACCAAACGTAGAAAGAGTTTTAGTGTCTGATCTTTTAAAAGTATCACCACCTTTATCTGCTAAAGTATCACAAATACAGAACGCGTCTAGAGCTTATCAATGGAATAAAGATGAAATGAAGGAAAAAGGTTTTAGTTTAGACAACCCAGCTTATTTAGCTGGTGGTCAAGTTATATCCGCCGCTACCAACGTACCATTAGATAGGTTAATTAAGAAAATAAATAATATAGATGCTGCTTTAGGAGAGAATGTAGAAGAGTGGCAAAGAATTGCGTTGCTAGCGGGTTGGAATGAATGGAATCTAGGTATGCAAGAAACTTCTAAAAAAACAAAAAAGTCAAAAGAAACTAAAAGAACAAAAACTAGAACACTTAGAAAAAGAAGATTAAAATAAATTAACGCTTAAAATAAAAAAATGAGTATAACAGACATAAAAATATACGCAATGAACGGTGGTACACTAGGTATAACAACTTTCACGCAAATAGAAGACTGGTTAAAAATAATATTACTAGTAGTTACTATAGGTTATACTATAGCTAAATGGTCTAAAGTTAAAGAAGAATAGTGAGGTATTTTAAGTTAGAAGAATTTGATTCGCCTGACGAAAAAGGTAGCGGTAGCAAAATGAGTAAAGAGCTTTTAAACATGCTTGATATTGCTCGTAAAAAGTTTGGCAAGCCTATAAAAATAAACTCAGGCTATAGAACAGTTGCGCACAATAAAAAGGTAGGAGGAAAACCTTCTTCTTCACATCTTAAAGGCTTAGCCGCAGATATATCTTGCACTAATTCTGTAGACAGATTTAAACTAGAAGGTGTGTTAAGAGAAGTAGGATTTAATAGATTAGGCGTAGCTGGTACGTTTATTCACGTAGATATAGATAAAAACAAATCACCTGACGTAATGTGGGTATACTAAAAAAGGGATACCGTTTCCAGCACCCCTCTTTACAACTAACTAACTAACTAACTAACTAACTAACCATCACACGCAAGACAATCTTCACTCATCGCTTGCTGTGCAATATCTCCACGTAGAACACTCTCTGTTCTCGTATAATATAAAGTCTTCACTCCGTTTTTCCAAGCATCAAAGTGTACTTTGTTAAGCCACTTAGGTGTTGCTTCGCTAGGAAAAGCTAAATTCAAACTAACTGATTGATCTATGTACTGTTGTCTAAGTCCAGCTTGATTAACTAACTCTAGTTGATTAATCTCCTTAAAAGTCTTAAATACCTCTTTTGCGGGGATGTCGTGTCCCATAGTGATATCATCAAGCTCAGCAATATCTTGAACGCTACCGCCATCAGCAAGGATCTTATTCCATATTTCATTTGTATTGATTTTATGTTTCCTTAATAACTTTAGAAGCGTAGGATTTTTTCTAATAAAAGTTCCTTTAGCCGATTGCTCTGTAAATACATTAGCAGCCCAAGGTTCTATTCCTGCTGAAACATTTCCCGACAACTTACTATTGCTAACAGTGGGAGCAACAGCACGGAGGTGAGTATTGCGATACCCAGTGCCAGCACACCACAGAGGCTCACCATAAATCTCAGCAAGAGCCATGGAAGCTCTTTCACTTTCGATTTTAATTTGCGAAAAGATTTTCCTAGTTTCAAACTGAGATAATAAACCTTCGAAAGGAATACCCTTTTCCTGGAGATATGTATGCCATCCGAGTACACCCAAACCCAATGCTCTCCCTTTCTGTGCAGATCGTATAGAATTCTCGAATCCGCGTAATCCTTTCGCCCTTTGAATAAATTCTTCCATAACACCGTCAAGAAAGAACGTGGCGTCATAAATAAGATTAGTGTCTTTCCATTCTTCATATTTCGCTAAGTTTAATGATGATAAGCAACAGACAAAGCTGTGATTCTCATCGGTGTGTAATGCAATTTCTGAACATATGTTTGTCATATGTACTTTTAATCCGTTTTCTTTATATGCTTTTGGATTTGCTTTGTTAACGTTTCCTTTAAATAATATATACGGTTCTCCAGTTGCTTTTCGCTTTCTAAGTAGTTTACTCCATCTAGTCCTAGCATTCGCATCTCCTTGTTCAAGGCGTCGCATAAACTTATCACCCACAACTGCGCATTGATGTAGGTTAAGTGATTGTCTGTTAACATCTCCTTTAGGTTCTCTGATTTCAAGCCACTCTTCGAAATCATCGTGTTCAATATTGATGTTAACCGATGCTGCTCCTCTTCTGACTGATCCTTGATTAGTCGCGAGTATTGTTGAGTCATATATTTTACAAAAGGGTACAACTCCGTCTGATGTTCCATTACCTGTTATTTTAGCGCCAGCGGGTCTAATTTGATTAATACCGATACCAACTCCACCGCCGTGCTTAGCGAGTAGCATCATCTCTAAATTTTTCTGTCCTATATCTTGTATACTATCAGCAACATCAATACCAAAGCAGCTAATAGGTAGGCCGCGATCGGTCCCGGTATTAGATAGTACTGGGCTCGCGAGACAAAGCCACCCGTTCCAAATATACTCGAAGAAAGTTTCTGCCATTTCCGGCTTATATAATCTACGAGCAACCGTTTTACTGACGCGCATGTATGCTTCTCTAGGTGACTCTCCGTCAAATAGATATCCCCCGGATATTGTCTTCTTGTATACGTCCGTATTACCCCACGTAGGGTAATCTTCTCCTTTTTTCCAATTTTCATTCCACATATTTATTTTATTTTAATATGTCCCAAATTTGTGTTATATTTGGGACATATATAGTATTGTTTTTATTTTATGTTACTGTATACCAAGGTTGACTTGGTGTAGTTGGATAATATGTCCAATCAACATAAGGTTGATACGTCGGTTTAGTATAATAATTATTTTTATTATCTATAGCATCTAACAAAGTATCAGCTTCTTGTTTTGTTATATGATCCTCTTTATATAATTCTAAAATTAAATCTCTTGCTGTTTTCATTCCACATATTTTATTTATTTTGTTTGCTTTTTGCTTTTTCTATAATTTCTCACGGTTTTTATCGTCCCATATATTGTGTATATGAGTCTGGATCATTTAGAAACCTCTTTTCATAATTATGAATAAATTCCCATACATTTTCCATTGTTTCGTTCCATTGTTTTTCATACTTAACAAGTGGAGGGCCGTTTTGAAGCTCAGCTAACTCTGTTAATAATTCTATGCTTCTAGCTAGTGTAACTTTCATGATAAATATAATATTGTGTAGGCTATTGCTACGTTTAAATTAACTGCTACTAAGTTCCATTGTTTTGCTACAAACACTTGAGGTATTGATAATGTACCTGCTATCATGTATGTAACTATACCGATTTGATCTGGTAATAAATGGGGAGACATCATCATAAATGCCGTCCCCATATATCCTAATCTACTCGAGAGTCTTTCCACTGGCGTCAGCTTCTTTTGCCTTACCAGCTTCTGCAACCATTTTTTCTTTAAGCTTTTCGATAGCTTTCTCATAACCCTCCATTTGTTTAATTGTTTCTAATGTTCCTACAGCTAAATCTTTTAGATAAGCTGTTTCATCTAATAGTTGTTGCACTACACCGATTAGTGCTTGTACTTTTTTCTCTAATAGGTCTGTTCTACTTTGTTTTTGTGTTTTCATTCCAATTCATTTTATATCATTATTAAGTGTTTTCGTTATACCACATTTGACCAATCATCAACATCCTCCATTAATTCAATCTGTTTGTTACCTTTTTCTATTATTTTATTTAAAACACCTAATCCATAAGATGTTGCTGTTCCGTACGCTTTTTTGTGGCACTTATAACAACTTCCACTAAAGCCAATAAAATAATAAAAGTTTTCGTCTTGTTCTACTTTGCTAATTCCAGAGTTCAATTTCCATCTATCGCCATCTAAATAACCACCTGCCCAAGTTCCAAAAACTTTATAATAGTTATTTGGCAATTTAAATATAACCCATCTATCAGGCACTTCACTTATATTTCTACTAGTTTTCCAACCATTGTTTTTATCACCAAATGTCTTCAAAGTCTTCTCCTTCCCCAGCCTTCGAGTAATCAGTCGGCCTAGTCGCGAAAAAATCAGTATGAGTGACCCCCCCGGTAAGATGATAGAACCAATCAAGATTGCCTGCTGCTTTGGTGTCATACGCAAAATACGATCCCAAGTCAACGTAACCAAGTTCCACAAGTTTTTCATTTGTTCTCTTTTTTATAAAGTGTTTTAAGTCGTAAGCTGATATACCTTCGATATCTCCAGCTTCAAACATTTTGTCAATATACTTTGTTTCTAATTTAATCATTGTTTCAGCAGCTTTTATTATATCTTCTCGACATAAGTGTAGTAACTGACCGTCTTCTTCACACATATCGCGAAACAACTTACATCCCATTTTACTATGCAATGATTCATCTCTCACTGACCATTTCATTTGCTGTCCAATACCTTTAAGCAAATTGCGTAACTGAAAAGAATACAGCACTGCAAAAGCTGAGTATAAACTAACTCCTTCAGCGAATGCAGAGAATACAGCAAGTGATTTAGCAATGCCAATTGGATTATTGCCATCGTAAGCAACAAGATTATCAAAACGAGCAGCCGTAGCGGGCTCATGTAAAAACGCTTCATAGTCTTCTAGTTTTAAGGTTTCGTTTAAATAGCTGTAAGCAACAGCGTGAATTGTTTCTTGTGATCCAAACATCATTGCCATCTGGCGGATTTCGTGTTTTGGAAACCAGCCAACGACTTTTTGGGTCCAATAGTCCGACACTGCGCATTCTGTTTGAGCAAAGCCGAGCAAGATGTTTCCAACAAGGTGTTTTTCTTTTTTGTTGAGTTTTTCATTCCAATCTTTTATATCGCTCTGCATAGAAATTTCAGTGTGTAACCAAAATGCTTGAGCTTGTTTTAGCCAACCCTCTGTGTAGTACTCAGGGTACTCAAAAGGTTTGTATGCTATTCTTTCGTTAAATAATCCCATTATATATCTATTATATGTTGTATTGTTTTTAAACTAGTCTTCCAGGCATCAATATAAGCCATTATATCGATCTTTCGCGTAGACTTTGATACTTTATCCATATCATCTAAAACAGACCGTATAAACAGGTCTATTGTATGAAACTGCGTTTCTGTATCTTGTATCATTCTTTGTAGAATGTTACTGCTATATCAATAAATGGAACATATAACACGTGTGTTGTTTGTTCAGGCTCAAGGTATGTCCTAGCACCTATTAATACTCCAGGGTAAAACCCAATTTCTACTGACCAAAATTTAATATCTTTCTTATCTAATTGCATAACATTCTATTTTATATTCGTTTTGTAATTCTATTAGTTCACTGTATTTAACTTTGCCTCGTATTTCCCAGCTCCATTTAACAAACTTTTCAATTTGTCGCTCGGCATACTTCTGTCTAGCTATCCTTTTTGCTTCCCAAGGATTAACCTTACTGTCTCGTCGCATTCTGCTTGATTTTGTGGTTTATAAATTGTATATCCTGGAAATTGATTTGTTACTAATTGCTTAAATAACTTCCAACGCATAGGAAAACTCTCATTTGCTCTGCCTTTAGTTTCTATGATAAAATCCTCACCAATAAAGTCTGGAGTGTATTTAATAGGAAGAATTCTCTTACAACCTCTATTTTTATACTCACCTTTTCCATTAGCTTGTCTTTCATACACTTCGTTTTCAAAATGAAAACCATTAAGTAAAACAAAAGTTTCTCCTTCATACTTAGATTTTATTTTAACTTTTTGCATAGCGACATACATATACTTTTCTAAGCCAGAGGCAAAGTCGATACCGTCATACGATACCTTCTTTGACCTTACTGGACCACGTTTGCCGCTTTTTCTTTTAAATGGCTTCTTCATAATGTGTGCCTTCGTTACCATGGCCAGCATATATCGCGCGTATCAATCTTGTCAATTTCATCTGACAAGCAACGCTTAGCAGCTTCTATGTATAGCAAAGCGTCCATTAGTTCTTCTTGAACATCAATCAAAAACCTATTAAGATCTTTTTCTTCACCAACTATTTCTTGCATCATTGTAGCTCCATACTTTTTCTGGCCAATAATACTACGTTCGTCCATTTTCTTTAGTACTTTTAATACTATTTCATCTTTAGTGTTTATCTTCATTACAGTGTTTGTTTTACAAATGTTCCATTTTCCATTTTACCTTTACGGTTAGCTATTTCATTGTAGGCTGATTCAATACAGTTTTCAATTTGCATACCTTCTAGCACTGCTAAGTTTGTAAGAACTACAACCATATCGCCAATAGCATCTTTTATTTCATACTTATCATTCTTAAGCAATGCTTCAGCTAGTTCACCAGCTTCTTCCATAAGCTTAACATATTGTGTATGTGAATTGCCTTTATCATAAATACCACGCTCTTGAGCCCAGTCTCTAATTAAAGGAAAGTAGTTAGTTAAATTAACTTGCTTTGGTGGATTATGATCTTGATTAAAAAAGGCTTCATAAAAAGCCTTGTTGTAAATGTAGCTTCGATTATCGTTAAACATCGAGGTTCTAGCGTTAGCTAATATCCAAGGTATATGCTCTCTTTCTAGCTTAAAACTATATTCTGGTGTTTTCCACTCCATGCCTAAGTTGTCTATAAGATTACCTTTTAGTTTATTAATTGGCACTGGAAATGTACTTGTTTGTTCTGTTGGGTTTACTTTCATATTTAATTTGAATAGATTTTTATATAATGTTCTGTCTCTTTTGTAGCCATAAGACTTTTGAAGTTCTATTTCACGGTCTGATATATAATCTATATCGTCTGACTGTTCAAGAACTTCATACTCACCCTCCTTATAGCCTTGCATAAGGGTTACTCTAGTATTAAGATTACGTGTTACGCCGATCTTTTTACCAGGTATGTGGTATAAATAATACATATTAAGTTATTTTATTGTTATACAGATGAAGGTTATGTGCGTGGTGGTAATAAGTACCAATTTCATATCCTGTCCTCTCTGCGATTAATTCTTGCAATGATGCAAATTGATACTGATCGTTGCAGAAGCCGTACCAGAGATCATTAGAACGCATATAGACAGACATATTAAGCTTATTATCTAGTACAGTAAACTGAACAGCGTACGTACATGGTGTATCGTTTCTGTATGTATCAATTTCTTTACCGTCATATATACTTATTGCTGCTTGTCTAGTTTGCGGGTTGTCTTTTAGCATTGCAACAACTTTATCTATTTGATCCTGTCGCTGCCATTGCCAACCGTAATTAGATCTTACATTGCCCAAGCTATCAGCCATACGTTTCCATATCTGAGGTACTTTACCATATATTTCACCAAGCTTTTCTATGCTAGGATCACCTGATAAATACCATTGCCATTCAGCTTCTGCGTATTCAGCATTCCACTTGCGGTTTTTGTTATGAATAACTTTGTCTGTAGGGTCTAGTATTGTAAAGCCTACATTAAACAAAGCTTTAGTGTCGCCGAAGTCAACTCCATCCCAAAGTATTTTAGGAAAAAGCCAATTATAAGCTTCACTAGCAGTTTTAAATTCTGCGTTAGTTATATTTGTCATAATAATGTTTGTAGTATTTAAAGACTGTCTCCCAAATAACTACCTTCGTGTAGCTTTCAGGGTCTTGATTAGTTTTTCCTTTATTCGTTATTGTAATTGTCCATCTAGCTTCGGTCAAAGCTTTGGGAGCAATGTGTATAGCATTTCTTATACACCATCTATATGCTTCCCACTCTTCAGGCGTAGCTAGATATTCGCCCATGTTTATACCTTTACTTTTAGCCATTTATTCCCACGGCATTTTTTCACCAGCTAAGTTTATCTGCTCGTGAGGTATAAAGCAACCAGACTTTGGTTCCCATTTAAAATGAGCTTCAGCACCGTTTTCACCAAGGTTTTGAAACTTAACTTTTAAAACTTTAGCTTTAACTGTTTTTTGCTCATAGTCTCTGTGAACTAATATACCGTGATAACTAGCGTCATACCATTCACCACCGCCTTTAATGTTATACATAGTTGGCTCTTCAATCTTGCCATCTTGATTTTTATACATTTTAGTTGGGTGAGCTACAATAAATACTAGTACATCGTACTTCTTAGCAAAGATCTCGATCTTACTTAAGTACTCCATAGTATATCTATTTACGTCTTCAGTTTTACAATCAATGTCTCTAACTTTATTAAATGGATCAATAACCAAGCATTTAATACCTTTACGCTTTACAAGCTCAGCACCTTTTCTAAGTACTGACTCAAGCGTGTAACGTTCCATATCAATATGAAAGTAGTTAGTATTACAATGATCTGCTACTTGATTCCATTTTTCTCCGTTGATATCATCTCTAGTTGGCATACCTTGCCAATGCTTACGCATTAACTTATGAGCGTGTAAATAAGTCGGTTGATTTTCTGGCGACGCAAATGCTGTTTTCCATCCATAGTTATTATTATATCCGACAACCATCTGATCGACGAAATCACTCTTACCGGAACTAGGAATACCAGTAACAGTAATGAATTGACCAGTGTAAGTTGAAAAGATATCATCAAAATTTTGTAAGCCAACTTGAAATCCTGGTTTAAAGCCATTCTTAACAAAGTCGGTAACTTCATCTTCAATATCCCTGAATGTTGTAACATTCTCAAGCGGTACTGGTCTTGCTCCTGAAATACGCTCTGATAGTTTTTCTTTTCCATACTTTTGTAAATATTCATTTGCATCTTTGCAATCTTCAAACGATGCTAAGTAACAAGTTTCAGAACCTAGTCTTCTAACTAACTCTGCTTGTAATGCTTGACCTGCTTCGTCTGTGTCTACAGCTAGTATGATTTTTTCTTTGTCTTCGAAATAATCTATACAAGCATCTAAGTAATCAAGGTTATTACTATTTAATGTAGCTCCGTTTGGAACTGATATTGCATTTGTGATTCCAGCTTCGTGTAGTGCAAGCACATCCATTTCGCCTTCAACAATAACACAATACTCATAACCTATTATACTGTTTATATTATAGAATACTTTTTCAGCACCCTTATATAATTTAAAGTTCTTTCGTCCATCACGATACTTAACATTAATAAGTTGATCGCCCATGAAGTAATTAAACTTTATAACGTTCTCGGTTTTACCGGTCTGAGGCATATACTCAGGTCCCTCACTAATCCTAAGATCAGTAAGGGTTTGCTGAGATATTCCCCTAGTTTTAAACCACTCAACTACTTTGCTAGCTGGAGGCTTATGTACAACCTCTGCAGGTCTTACATATACCTTTTCACTAGCACCTTTACGCTGATACGTATGTAGTTGAAATGATGTATTACAGTTGTGACAAGTACCGAGACCCCGATCCCAATCATACGAAGCACATTTTGCTTTAGTATTCTTAGGTTTTCTATCAGAGGAGCACAAAGGGCAAACCCCTTGCTTTTTTCCTTCTTCAAGCTTATGTTGATTGAATTCGTCAATCAAAAATCCATTGATCTCTGTTGTCTGCATTTAATTTAATTTAATTTTTAATTAGTTGGCATATAAGCATTCTGGTTCTCGCAACAGAAATTCCATCTTATTTAACCCTGCTGTGCGATACGGGTACTTAAAGACAACCTAATTTAATTGTTAATCTCCGTCTCTACATTCTGGGCATATGTCACAAAAGTTGTGCTCTTTTTCAGTCATATCTTTAGCGCAGAATTCACACATGTATAGCATTAAAACGGTAGATCATCTGCAGGCTCTGGTACTGCCGCTGCTTGTTGAGGTTGACCATCACGTGGTGCTGCTGCAACATTGTCTCCGTTAGTCCATACTACTTTGACATTACCTAAATAAGTCTTAGCTACTTTAGCTTCGCGTTCTTCTTTAGATTGCTCGACCACAACTGGTCCTTGATTTCCGTAGTTATCTACTTCATCGTTTAATGTAATTGTAATAGGTAAATATTTACCTTTTTTTCCAACATAAATTTTGTCCTTTGGGATTTCATTTAAGTTGATACTTGCTTTAATAATACTTGCCATAATTATAGGGTTTTGTTGATAAAATAATTGTCCGGTTCAAAGTCCGGGTTTTTAAAAAATAAATTGTAAGCTTCACTTGCTTGCTGAACTTTTTCTTCTCCATAAGATAAGAACTTATCAGAGCAATCATATATACCTATTTGATGCGTGTTTTTGTCTATGACCATAAAGATCATTTCATAACCAAACAACTTTTGGTATATATAAGCTTGACTGTTGTAATTGTACTTTGTTGCTGAGTATTGAAACTTAGAAATATCTGCAGTTGTTTTTAGATCAATGATTAACTTCTCATCGTGATTAACAATATCTGCTTTACCTTTCCATTGGTTACCGAATATCTCAGCAATCCCAGGTACTTCGTACTCTACGTTTTCACCACGTATTAAGTTCTTACAGATTTCATTAGACATCATCTTGTCTACTAATAACTCTGTTTGATCTACTTCGTGTTGTAATAAGCAAAGCTCTCCGTCTGAGATCTCTTTGTACGCTTTGGTATTCCTAGTCGTTGTTTCTATTATCTTAAAATTCTTGAGCTTATGTGGTTCAAGAATAGCTGTGTGAAAATAGCCTCCAACTAGGAATGCAGGGATCGGTTTCATTGGTTTCCCTAGCGCCAAAGGATTTGTTAATAAGGTCGAGATATCTGAATTACTTAGGAACTGTTTTCCAAACTTACCGTAGTAATGTTCATCTTCTCTCAACTTGTTTAACTCATCTTTTCTTTTCATTATAACGTTTTTAGTGTCGCAGCTGGAATATCATATTTCTTTTTAATAGCTTCCAAACTACCACCTGATTTAATAAAAGCTTTTGCTTTTGTTAGTGCAGCTCCTTCTAACTTAGGTTTGACTGCGTTACCTTTACCGTGAGTGTTTGTTGCGTCACTGTCTGCTGTGTCGTCAATTAGAAATAAATTTCCAAGTGCATACTTTTTAGCATAACTAGATGCTGATCCAAACTGTTGAGGTACATTCATACCCTTTTGATTTAGATCCACACCAACTATAGCTACAGCTGATATTTCACTCTCACCGTCACTTAGTATAGCTGATGATGCCATAATTGGCAAACCAGCTATTTCTTCCAACATCTCATTGATAGTTACTGATACTCCTAACTCTAATAGAAAGGGCTTTGTTGCTTCAAGGATGTCTTCGGCCGACCGGAAGTTGTATTTGCCGAATGAGTTAAATCTACTTTTTTTCGATTTAAACTTTGTCTGGATCGTTGCCAGTTTCTCATTTAAGGTCATATGGTTTGTTATTGGTATATTAATATAATTACGTGTTTTTTTAAATAATTAATCGCTCAACCTACAGGTAGTCAATCACTTGCGATGGATCTACGTTTTCTATAAGTATGTCTATTGCGTCTTTTTTTATCTGCGAAACTCTTATGTTTGCAGTAGCTACGCTAAGCCCTATGTATGATGCTATTTGTTTTGCTGACATTTTGTCTTCATCTAAACCGTAAGATAATCTAACAACGTCGTACTGTGTTTTAGATAAATGTTGTTTCATTAAACCTAAAATATAAATATTCATTAAGTTTATATTGTATGGCTCTGATTTATCCTCAACTTGGTAAGCAAAGTTTTCTTCTTTATCTTCAAACTTGTCGTAGCTAGAAAATATAGAGTTAAAAAACATTGAAACCATTTTTTCATCATTGGGTGACTTACGTATTTGATTTAACTTGTGCTCTGGTATTTTTATATTACCTCTGTTTATATCTATAGCTCTACGTATCGCACCTTTAATTCTTTTAGAAAAGAAAGACTTTAATGTTTTTTCTATATCAGGTGAATTATCTAGTTTTTCTTCCCAATCAAGCTTGTCTACTGCTAAAATTAAACCTTTACTTCCTTCTTGAATCAAATCATTAATACTCATAACACCTGATGCTTGTTGCGTAGTTGAAAACTTACGTGCTAGATTTTCTACAAGAGGCATGAACTTAACGATCATTTCATCTCTAGTATATTCGTCCCACATTTTGCCTTCAAGATTTGCTATTGATGTCTTGACATCGTTTTTATATCTTACGTAATTGGGTACATTATATTTCTTCATAATCTTCTAGTTTTTCAAAAGCTTGTGACATTAGCCTGTTATCAGCATAGTATATATTACCTATGTTTGCCATCCACTCGTTAAAGTCTTGTTTCATAATTCTTGATTTAATAATTCTTTTTCTTTCTTAAGATCCATACCCATATTTCTATGTATTGTTCTAGCTGAGCAATCTAATAATTTAGCTATGTTTGCTATTGTTATTTTCTTACCCATATCGTGTATATCTAACATGCACTGGTAAATATCATCTTCATGTACAGTTTTAGAACGACCTACCATTTTGCCTACAACACTTAATTTTTCTTCAGTTGTGAGTTTACAAAACTCTTTGAAGATAATCTTACGTTGTTTGTTACGCGGTGGGTGATCTAAATCCATCATACTCACTTCATATACCATTGTGTATAGCAACGATTCATTAACAGTAAATGTTATAAAACCAGTGCGCTTGTTACATATATACTTAAATAAAGCTTGAAACTCATCTTGATCTAATTGAGGGTTTAAATACCATAGAACAAGCATATGCCACTTAAGAGATTTATATGTTGTTATCTTAGCTTTGCTACGAAATAATTCATAGCATTCATATGTACCATCTTCATAGTAATCACCCCAGTCAAACGACTCTGTTGGTTTGTCTGTGATCGGTGATCTACGATATATGATACGTCTCTTGATAAGATAATCAAGGTTTCTTTCGTGTGACATAAGCCTATTACTATTTATATTCGAGGGCTGTTGTCATAGTCCTCAGTTGGTATTAATTGTTGGTAAAAAATATGATTATTATTATAATCATTTTCTGTCTCCAACCTCATTTGTTCAAATAACTCTCTAGTTTTACCCATACTTTTTATTTACTCTGTTATAATGACAGTCAAGAAGTTGCTGTGCAACCTCTTCACTTATCATATTTTCATTGTATAGTTTCCATATAAGTTTACTCATAATCCTGATTTTTTTAAGAAATAATTATACACTTCTGGTATATGTTTCTTGTAGTAAGGCTGTTCTTGCGCTACCCAACGTTTAAGACTTTGTTTATCGTGGAACGGAGCACACATATTGAATGTAACTTCTATATCGTCAATGAAATCACCGACTGTCCAGCCTTCCCATATGTGTTTATCTCTATTCATAGTTACGTAATGTTTTAAATAGCGGGTGTCTATATGAACCTGCTTGTGTTCGTTGAAAATAAGTAAATGTAGCACGTTGACCGATATACTCGTGTATATTGTCTAGTATAACTTTACGATCAGCAAAGTTGTAACCTTTACCGATAGGACAGCCAAACTCATTGCCATCATCATCTTGCATAAAGAACTTGCCAATAAGACCTGTGAACTTGCCTTTACCTGCTTCGTAGCCGATAATAGTAGCTTCGGTGTCACTGAAGTCTTTGAACTTTTGCAAATTGTAAGAACGTTTTTGCTCATAAGGTTTGTTAAGACGAAGTATTGAGCCTTCATAGCCTTGAGCTAAGTGTACATTGTGTAACATTTGAGCTTCACTCTGGCTGTCAACAACTGTATTTTTAATAAGAGTCATTGTTTTAGCTATCGGCAAGTATCTAGTTAGCCAATTGAAACGATCTTCGTAATCAACGCCTTCAGCGATAGTATCATACACGTGATATTGTACAAGATCTTCTGCCTCACGCGCGTCCTGATCAGTCGGTTTTTGTTTTCTGACTAATGATATGATCTTTTCGAAATCATCTTTTAGAGCATGATTATAAAGCTCACCGTCTAATACAGAGTTAGGATGTTTTCTAAAATAATCTGTAAGATCATATTTTATATGAGCTAGGTTTTTAAATTCTTTACCTGTACGTGAATATGCACCGTCTTTGG
>Ga0209198_1000936_pt1 | contig 23845 bp, 24 predicted proteins | sample COGITO_mtgs_1105_2_FD_184804 | JGI IMG/M metagenome (GOLD analysis project Ga0209198, IMG submission 184804) | Pelagic marine microbial communities from North Sea - COGITO_mtgs_110519 (SPAdes) (version 2) | ecosystem: Environmental > Aquatic > Marine > Epipelagic ...
TTTTTGTTTGTAGATGACATGGCAGAAGCGGTGGTGTATGCCTTAGAAAATAATTTACCAGAATATTTGTACAATATAGGTACTGGAAAAGATATTTCGATTAAAAAACTAGCAGAGACCATTCAAAGTGTTACAGAGCACCAAGGAAATATTCTTTGGGATGCTAGTAAACCAGATGGTACTCCAAGAAAACTCATGGATGTTTCCAAAATGAAAGACATTGGATGGGAGTCTTCAACAGAGTTAGAAGACGGAATTAAAAGAACCTACCAATGGTTTTTAGATAATATCGATAAGATTAAAGAAATAAAATTATAATTATGAAAGTTGCATTAATAACTGGAATTACTGGTCAAGATGGTTCTTACTTAGCGGAACTATTATTAGAAAAAGGGTACGAAGTTCATGGGGTTAAAAGAAGAGCTTCTTCATTAAATACGGATCGTATCGATCATTTATATCAAGATCCTCACCACCCTAATCAACGATTAAAATTACATTACGGCGACTTAACGGATGCTATGAATTTGACGAGAATTATTGAGGAGTGCCAGCCCGATGAAATATACAACTTAGGGGCCATGTCCCATGTAAAGGTGTCTTTTGATACTCCTGAATACGTAGGTAATGTTGATGGTTTAGGGCCTTTACGAATTTTAGAAGCTGTTCGTTTACTCGGTCTAGAAAAGAAAACAAGAATTTATCAAGCTTCTACTTCAGAATTGTATGGAGGAATGCCAGAGAATAAAAATGAAAAAGGTTTTTATGATGAAAATTCTCCTTTTTATCCAAGATCTCCTTATGGTGTCGCAAAAATTTATGGTTTTTGGATTACCAAAAACTACAGAGAAGCATATAATATGTTTGCGTGTAATGGTATTTTATTCAATCATGAGTCTCCAAGAAGAGGAGAAACTTTTGTTACTCGTAAAATTACACGAGCGACTGCTAGAATAGCCTTAGGTTTACAAGAGAAACTTTATTTAGGGAATTTAGATGCCAAACGAGATTGGGGTCATGCCAAAGATTATGTTCGAATGATGTGGATGATTTTACAGGCAGAAGAGCCCGAAGATTGGGTAATTGCTACAGGAAAGACCTTTACCGTGAGAGAGTTTGTAAGAATGAGTTTTGCAGAAGTAGGTATAGAACTTGAATTTTCGGGAGTGGGAGTAAATGAAAAAGCGACAGTTGTAAAATGTAAAAATCCGGAATTTCAACTAGAAATAGGAAAAGAAGTGTTGTCTATAGACCCTGCTTATTTTAGACCAACTGAAGTAGATTTATTAATTGGAGACCCTACTAAAGCAAAAGAAAAATTAGGCTGGGTGCCAGAGCACGATTTAGCATCATTGGTAAAAGACATGATGCAATCTGATGTAAAACTGATGAAAAAAGACCAATATTTGAAAGAAGGTGGGTATTATATTAGTAACAATATTGAATAGTTTATGTTTGAAATTAAATTAAAAAATAATAAAATATTTACTTGCGATAAAGATTTAACAATTTTTGAAGCGGCTAAAAAAGCAGGTATTTTTCTTAATCACAGTTGTTTAAGCGCTAGGTGCAGTAGTTGTATTGCAAAGGTGATTTCTGGTGAAACGAAAAATAGAGAAGAAGAATTTATATTGTCCGCAAAAGAAAAAAAAGAAAATTTTGTATTGTCATGTAATGCGAAACCACTTACTAATTTATATTTAGATATAGAAGACTTAGGGCAGATTATACTTTACGATAAAAAAATAATTCCGTCAAAAATTAATCAAATAGAAAAATTAACTGATAATGTCCTTAAAGTTGTTTTACGCTTGCCACCAAACTCTAATTTTAATTATAATTCTGGACAATACGTAAATATTATTAAAGGAAATTTGGTTAGAAGTTATTCTATAGCAAATTCATCAAATCATAAAAATCAATTAGAGTTTTTTATTAAAAAATATCAAAATGGATTGATGAGTAAGTATTTATTTGAAGATGCAAAAATTAATGATTTATTAAGAATAGAGGGGCCAATAGGAACATTTTTTTTAAGAGATTCAGGATTTAAAAATATAATTTTTTTGGCTACAGGTACTGGAATTGCACCTATTAGGAGTATTTTGCAAGAGGTTGAAAAATCTCCTTTAGATTATCAAAACAAAATTTTTTGGGTACTTGTTGGTGCTAGATATAAAGATGACCTATTATGGGAACCTAAATTTGATAAAGTAAATATTAATTACATCCCTGTACTTTCTAGACAAGAAAATGATTGGAATGGCGAAAAAGGATATGTTCAAGATATAGTATTAACTCAAAAAATTGATTTAGGAAATGCACAGGTTTATGCATGTGGATCTAATGATATGATAAATTCCGCTAAAGAATTATTATTAAAAAATAATTTAAATGAAAATAATTTCTTTTCGGACGCATTTGTTCAAACTAATTAAATAATCTATGAAAGCAGTAATTTTAGCAGGAGGGCTCGGAACCCGTTTAAGTGAAGAAACAGTATCTAAACCAAAACCTATGGTTGAAATTGGAGGAAAACCAATTTTGTGGCATATAATGAAAACGTATTCTCATTATGGTATTAACGATTTTATTATCTGTTGTGGTTATAAAGGTTATGTCATTAAAGAGTATTTTGCTAATTATTTTTTACATCAATCAGATGTAACTTTTAATATGAAAAACAACAAAATGACTGTTCATGAAGATCGTGCAGAGCCTTGGACAGTTACTCTAGTCGATACCGGAGACAATTCTATGACTGGAGGAAGATTAAAAAGGGTATTACCTTATCTAAAGGACGAAGAAGCATTTTGTTTTACTTATGGAGATGGTGTTGCCGATATTAATATAACTGATTTGATTAATTTTCATAAATCTCATGGAAAACAAGCAACTTTAACAGCAACTTTTCCTCCGGGAAGATTTGGAGCTCTGAGTATTGAAGATAATCAAGTCCAAAAATTTGAAGAAAAACCAAAAGGTGATGGGGCTCTAATTAATGGAGGGTATTTTGTGTTATCTCCAAAAGTTATCGAGAGAATTGAAGGAGATGATACTACATGGGAACAAGAACCTTTGAAAAGTTTAGCATCTGATGGAGAATTAATGTCTTTTAAACATGATGGTTTTTGGCAGCCAATGGACACTTTGAGGGATAAAATGAAATTAAATGAATTACTTAAACAAAATAAAGCTCCATGGAAAGTTTGGAAATAAGTAAAGGAAAAGTAGATTCTAGTTTTTGGAAAGGTAAAAAAGTTTATTTGACTGGGCATACTGGATTTAAAGGGTCTTGGTTGTCCTTATGGCTTCAAAACATGGGAGTAATTGTTAAGGGGTACTCTCTAGATGTAAATACTAAGCCAGCATTGTTTACAAGTGCGAATGTAGCTGCAGAGATGGAGTCTGAAATTGGAGATATTAGAAACTTAGATCAACTAACTAAAAGTATGGTTAGTTTTAGTCCAGACATTCTAATTCACATGGCAGCCCAACCATTGGTTCGACTTTCTTATCAAGAACCAGTTGAAACGTATACAACAAATGTTATTGGAACTGTAAATGTATTGGAAGCAGCTAGAAAATGTTCTAATCTAAAAGCGATCGTTTCTGTTACTACAGATAAATGTTATGAAAATAAGGAATGGGAATGGGGCTATAGAGAAAATGAATCCATGGGAGGACACGACCCATACAGTAGTAGTAAAGGCTGTGCAGAACTAGTGACGTCTGCTTATAGGCGATCTTTTTTTAGCTCTGATGACACTGCTTCATTAGCTTCTGCTAGAGCAGGAAATGTTATTGGAGGAGGTGACTGGGCTGAAGATCGATTGATTCCTGATATTTTAAGAGCTTTTGAGAAATCAGAACCAGTGGTAATTAGAAATCCTTTATCCACAAGACCATGGCAACATGTATTAGAACCACTTTCTGGTTATTTAGTTTTAGCTCAAGAATTATTTATCAATGGAGATAAATTTGCAGAAGGATGGAATTTTGGGCCAAAAGATGAAGATTGTAAACCCGTAAGTTGGATTCTGGATAAAATGGTTGAAAGCTGGGGAGTTAATGCTAGTTGGAGTTTAGATCAAGAAAACAATCCTCATGAAGCTGGATTTTTAAAATTAGACTGTTCAAAAGCTGCAAGTAGATTGAAGTGGAAGCCAAAATGGAATTTACAACTGACACTCAAATCAATAGTGGATTGGCATCAACTTTATAGTAATGGAGGCGATATTAAAAAGCAATGTTTAAAAGAAATAAATACTTATATTAAATAATGGAAAACAAGAAATTAGAAAATTTAAGATTAGAAATAGCTAATTTAGTTACAAAGTATAGCGAAGAAAAATACAAACCAACCTCTTTTGTTGGAGGTCAAACTGTAATTCCACCCTCTGGGAAATTAATGGGAGAAGAAGAACTACAAAACATGGTAGCAGCTTCTTTAGACGGGTGGTTGACTACTGGGAGATTTAATACTCTTTTTGAAAAAGGATTGGCTGAATTTTTAGGAGTAAAATTTTGTTTGTCAGTGAATTCTGGTTCTTCAGCCAATCTAGTAGCGTTTAGCACTTTAACTTCACACAAACTTGGAGATAGAGCTATTAAAAAGGGAGATGAAGTGATAGGAGTTGCTGCTGGTTTTCCAACTACAGTTAACCCAATTATTCAGTTTGGAGCTGTTCCTGTTTTTGTGGATGTTGATATCCAAACACACAATATTAATGTTGACTTAATAGAGGCTGCGATTACTCCTAAAACAAAGGCTATTATGTTAGCACATGCTTTAGGTAACCCTTTTAATGTAGGTAGAGTGAAGGAGATTTGTGACAAACACAATCTATGGTTAATTGAAGATACATGTGATGCTTTAGGAGCTGAGTTTAATGGACAGAAGTGTGGAACTTTTGGAGATATTGGAACCTTAAGTTTTTATCCTGCACACCATATGACTATGGGAGAAGGTGGAGCTGTTTTTATGAACAATCCTGAATTAAAAGCTATCGCTGAATCTTTTAGAGACTGGGGAAGAGATTGTTATTGTCCACCTGGTTGTGACAATACTTGTGGTTGTAGGTTTGAACAGAAACATGGTGATTTACCTTATGGATATGATCATAAATATGTGTATTCTCATTCCGGTTATAACTTAAAAATTACCGACATGCAAGCAGCATGTGGTCTTGCTCAGTTAGGGAAATTAGAATATTTCATAGAAAAAAGACGAAGTAATTACGCTTATTTGAGAAACAAATTAGAGTCTTTAACAGATTTCATTCATTTACCAATTCCAACTCCAAATAGTAACCCGTCTTGGTTTGGATTTCCAATAACTTTGAAAGATGATTGTGGAGTATCAAGAGTTGATGTTACTAAATTTTTAGACAGTCATAAAATTGGCTCTCGATTACTTTTTGCAGGAAATTTATTAAAACAGCCATATTTTAAAGATGTAGAATATAGAGTGGTTGGAGATTTAACTCATACAGATAAAACAATGAATGATACTTTTTGGATTGGTGTTCAACCAGCACTAGATGAAGTTCATTTCGATTTTGTTGCTGAAAAATTAGAAGAATTATTCGGTTTAAATTTTTAGAAATGAAAACTATACTAATTACAGGTATAAACGGATATTTGGGAAGTAATTTAGCAAAAAGATATTCCAATAAATATAATATTATTGGATTAGAATACGATTGCACTGATTTATTCAGATTAAAAGAATATCATTTTGAAGTTTTTGCTTCAAAGGATGGAATACCTGAAGAATTGTTTGAAAAATACAAAATTGATATTATTATTCATACAGCAACTTTTTATGGAAAAAATAACGAATCAGATAGTGAAATGTTCTATTCAAATACATATTTACCACAATTATTATTAGAAAAAGCAATAAAAAATGGATGTGAATTATTTATTAATACAGATACCGTATTAGATAGATTTACAAGTGGTTACTCACTTACAAAAAAACAGTTTTCTGATTGGCTAGATTATTACTCAAAAAATACTAGTATGAGAGTTGTTAACCTAAAACTAGAACATTTTTTTGGGCCAGGTACTGCAAACACTAATTTTATTACGCTAATGATTCAAAAAATGTTAAATAATGATTCAGTAATAGCTTTAACAAAGTGTGAACAGAATAGAGATTTTTTATACATCGATGATTTATTAAGAGTTTACGACTTAATGTTAAAGAGTTATAATAATTTTGAGAGTTATGAAAATTTTTATGTCGGTACAGGTAAAGATTCAAACTTAAAAGAAATATTAGAATTTATTAAAATAGAGACTTCTTCCATATCTAAATTAGATTATGGGGTAATCCCATATAGAAATAATGAATTAATGGAATCTAAGAATGATATTTCTAAATTGAAAAATTTAGGATGGCTATCTAAAATTTCCATTCTAGAAGGACTTTTGGAAGTTATTAAATTTGAGAAAAATAATTTAAAAAAATAATTATAATAGTTGGTTAAATTATTTAAGTTGCAGGTTTTGCATGGGAACACTAAACCTAGCGTAATAAATTTTTAATTAGGTTAAAGAAAATGAGTAAAAAAATTTTAATAATTGGTAATAACATTAAGGTGAATTCTATAGAAATGTCTTATTCTAGAGCATTTGAGTCTCTAGGAAATGAAGTTAAAACTGTATCACTTTTAAAGGACGTGATAACTAATAATTTTACTAGTAGATTATTGGGTCGAAATAATTTACTTGATAAAGTATGTGATTTATTTATAGATTATAAAACTTTGATAACACTAGCTAAAGAATCAAACTTTGATCTTATTATAATTTTTAAATGTTGGTATTTAAGTTCAGAATTTGTTGAGTTATTATCAATAACTACAAAGATTTATAATTTCACTACAGATCATCCATTAAATAACAATTCTTTTCGAAAATTAATAACACAAAACAAAGTTTCTAGTTATGATGGTATAATTTCATTCTCAGAAAATTTAAAACCTGTGTGGTATCAATTAGGAGCTAAAAATTATTTTTCTATACATTTTGCATCGGATATTAAATTCAGAAAAGAAATTTCAAAAAACATTTCTTTCGGATGGACTTATTTTGGAACTTGGGGTCCTTTGATAGAAACTATTTTAACAAATATAAATAAGAAAGATCTTTTAGTATTAGGCCCAGGTTGGCATAAAGCATCTTATAGTTTCCAAAGTAATCATGAAATTAACCCCAAAAACATAAGTGACATTGATATGTATGAAGTTTCAAATAAATGTTTAGGAGTTTTAAATTTTACTAGAAGTGAGCACGGGTGTTTTCATACAATGAAAACTTTTGAAATACCTAATTCTGGAAACTTTTATATATCAAATAGATCAAAAGAACAAGAGATGTATTTTAAAAATCACGAATCAGCTTTATTTTTTGATAGTTATTCTGAAATCAAAGATTTAATGATAAGTTGTGAAAATGGAAATATTAATACTGATTTACTAAAAAAAAATGCTTTCATAAATTCAAAAAATGAAACTTATGATATGAGAGTTACTGAATTATTAAAAAAAATATATGCATAAAACTGCTGCAGTTTTGTTTAGTTGGAAAGACTCTGAAAAGACCCAGCAAAAAAAAGAAGATCTTGTTTCGTACCTAAAAGATGGATTCATAAATCATTTATATTTAGTATATACTGATGTTGATGAAAATTCATTAAATGAATATGAAAATATAACAGAAATTAGATTTTCTGATCATCCGGGATTTGGATTAACTAGTAAGAAAGTATATGATTTGGCAAAAAGTAGATTTATTGATTTTCTTATAAGGATAGACAATGATTTTCACCTAGATAATCCTCAAATGATAAATTCTTGTTGTAAATATTTATTACAAAATCCAACAGTAGGTATCGTAACAGGTAGATTAAGACTTAAGGATAACTCTCTAAATTATGCTTCTGTGAGATATAATTATTTTGGAGGGAAGGCAGAAAAAAATGAATCTGAAACACCAATTAAAACAGATTCATTTCTGGGGGCCTTTTTTGTTGTTTCAATGGCTTCACTCTCAAATTTTGATCGATTTTTTGATCCTAATATTATTTTATTTGGTGAAGAATTAGAGTTAGCTCTATGTCTAAAATCTAATAATTTAGAGAGTGTATATTTGCCAAGTATTTCGGGAGTTCATGAATGCAGCGGTACAATGATAGAGAATAAAAATATATACACTAAATTGAAGTATTTAAATCACGTTTATATATTAACAAAATATAAAAATAAACTAAACTTAGTAATATATCTAATTAGAACACTTATTAGATTTATTTTAAAGTTCGATTTATTTTATATAAAAATTTGGCTAAGGATGTTAAGGAAGAAATATGTAACAAAATTAGAATGGAATGAGAGCCTTAAGAACCTTTAAGTCTTTTGTTAAAAGAGAGCAAATACTAACTGTTGGTTATGTTTTAGTTTCAACGTTAAGTAACTTAATTTTTAATAAAGTAATTTTCTTTATTTTCGGAGCAGCGGGATTTAGCTCATATGCATTGATAAAAAACTATATAAATTATGGATTAAACTTGTCTACATTCAATGCTCAAAACGTATATATTTATGTCTTTACAAATCTTAAACAACAACAGCATTTATTAAGATCTAAAATTGCCTTTATTTCAATTTTAATATCCACTTTATATGCTTTGTTTTTTTATTTTAGAGTTTCACTTTCTATTGAATTTAAATTTTTAATTTTTTTATTGCCTGTGTTTGCTTTATTTCAAAATTTAAAGTTTTATAGTATACAAAGAAAAAAATATTTGAATTTAATATTAATCTCATTGATATTATTTTTAATAAGTTTAATTTTTTTACTGAAATTCAAAAATTTAAACCTTGCTATTATTTTAAGTTTTTGTTTTACTTTACATTTTTACTTTCCGGATTTAATTAGTCTAATCAAAAATATTGATTTAAAAAAGAATTGGTCAAAATACTATGAATTTCTAAAAATTGCTCTAAAGAGCTATCTTCCAAATATTATAAGTGGAATAGCTATTCTTAAAATTCGAGAAATTTATCATTCAATTAATAAAATTAGCACGGGGTCAGAAATTAGTGGAATATTTGACATGAGTTATGGTTTAAGTATAATGATATTTAGTTTTATATTAACTTGTTTGAATTTGATATTATTACCTAAATTTAAATCTAATTCAATAAGTTTAAAATCTGCGTTTATATATTATGTTTATATAATTTTAATTTATATAGCATTATTAATTTTGGCACCAATAGTTTTAAATATTGCATTTGGTCAACTTAGCCAAGATTATATTATTTTCTTCAGATTACTATTAGTAGTAGATTTGATACGTTGCTTTAACTTGATCCCTGGTTTTTACATATATTCCAAAGGTAAAATACTACAGATTTCGTCTGTAGAATCTATTTTGTTGCTTTTAACCTATTTAATAGTTAGTCAGTTTGTAGGTTATTCATTTTATATTTTTCAGTATTGTTTATTGTTTAATTCAATAGTAATAACTTTTTACTATTTATACCTATTAAAAATTGTTAAATAATCTACTTTTTTTTGTTTGTTTATTTTTATTTGTTTTTTATATAAAAAAAATAAATAACAAAGGTTTTGGATTATTCAACCAATGGCATTTTTGGATATTATTTATTGCATTTATTAATTACCCACTAAAGGGTTTTGTTAGTAATTTTTACTATATACATAATGAATATACACAATATTTTCCAGATTATAAGCAAAATTATATTGTTGCATTATTATTATCACAAATAGCTTTTATTATAGGACTTATAACGGTAATTATCTTACGTGACCAATTATACAACATAAGATTAAGTTCAAATAAGATTAACAAAAAATGGATTTTTTATTTCTTTTTTATAACATTGTCAGTGTTTTTTATTTCATTTTATAAAATTTACTCGGGTAAATTCTATGGAATGAGTTATGAAGGGGGTAGAACTTTTATTGATAATTTAATATTCAACTTAAGTAAGTTGCTATATCTCACATGGTATCTTTCTCTAGCTTACTTTTTTGAAAGAAAAAATTTTAAATCAAGATTAATATTAATCATTATTTTATCGTTAATTACATTAGATATCTTATTAAGTACGAGTAAGGCTCCAGTTCTATTTACAATAGTGATAACATTATGGCAATTTTCTTCATATAAAAAAAAGTTCTCTCTATTTAAAATTTTAATTTCAATAATTTTAATAATTACTTCATACGTATATTCTTATTACAGTAGATATTATTTTGAAATTTCCACTTCAATTGATATGTCAAAAGTTTCAGAAATATTATCTTCATTGAAATCAGATTCATCTATTAGTTTATTTGATTTTTTTGTCTCTCCATTCTTTAGAAGATTTGAGCTTTTAGACAACCTTGCAATAGTAATTAGTAGATCCGATTATGTAAATATGGGCCATTATTTCCTTGGAACTTTTGTAGAATTATTAAATGTAATTCCCCATTCAATTTGGAATGATAAACCGTTATTGTTTTTTAATTATTTTGTCACAACTGAAGTTTATCAAGCATCTGGTTATTGGAGTTCGTCTGTGGGTAGAATAGGTGAGCTTTATTTAGTTGGAGGTCCTTTTCTAGCTATAATGGTTTTTCCGATCTTATTTGTATTGTTTAATTTTATAATTAGAATCTTAGCTAATTTTAAACTTGGCAATCACAAAAGCGATATATTAATCTTTGTTTTCTTTTTGTTTTATGGTCTCCAAGATGATTATTTTTTTCAAAGTGCGATCACATTTATTTTTGTCATAATATTTTTAATTACACTAAAGAATTTATCAAATGCAATATGCAATAGTTTACAGAAAAAAAGTAGGAGGTTATAGTATTGAACAAATGTTTTACCCTCTTGAGGTTAATGCTAAGGAAATTATTTATTTACCTTTCAGCGATAGTAATATTTTTAAAATTTTATTAAACCTAATATACTTAAAAATTAAGAAAGAAAAAAGATTTACTTACCTATTAACTGGTCAAATTTATTATGCTGCTTTAGCCTTAAAAGGAGCGAAAGTAATAAGCGTTTTACATGATTTAGATTCATTTAACTTTAACTCAACTATTAAGGGAATAGTAAAAAAAAATATTTTCATTAATTTAGGTTTAAATTATTCATCAAAAGTTATTTGTGTCAGTAAAAGTGTATTAAATGACTTTCAGAAAATTAATATAAATAAAATCCCTACTTCTGTCATTAATAATTATCCAATTGTCCATAATAAATTCGATATAATAAATAAAAAAGACATTGATTTTTTGTTAATTGGAGCAAAGAAAAATAAATTTATTAATGAATCAATAAAGATTATTTTAAAAACACATCCGGACTCAAATATTGTAGCAGTATCTAATAAGGATTATATAGAAAATAAATTACACGGTAAAGTTAAGATTCTTTGTAATTTATCTATTAAAGATTTAGAGATAATATATTCTAAATCTGTTTTTTTAGTTTTTTTATCAGAATTTGAAGGTTTTGGTATACCTATCATTGAAGCACAAAGTTTTGGTGTAATTCCGATAGTTAGAGATAAAGAACCAATGATGTCAGTAGTTGGAGATTCGGGCTTAATTTTTAAATCTAATAACCTTGAGGGTAATTTTAAAAGGTTAAATGATTTATCTATCAGTGACCTTAATATCCTCAAAGATAAAGGAAAGCTAAACTCTGAAAAATATAGCTTAGATTGCTTTGTTAATAATTATTTTAAAGCCATAAATGAATAAAAAAATTCTTGTTCCAATTGGTTCATTTTACCCATCCAGAGCAGGAGGTCCTGCAATTTCTGTTTATAATATGATAAAATACCTTTCCGAAAAAAATCCTGATTGGTGTTTTGATGTAATAACTACGAGCAATAATTTGCCTAATAATTTTAAATCATTCATCAACCTTAATCAGAATGTTAAAATAATATATCTTAATGATAATTCTTTAAAACTGCCATTGAAGACTATCTCCAGGTCATTGAAATTATTAAAAGAGTGTGATGTTGTTTATTTGAACAGTATTTATTTCATATTATCAATCTTTGTTTTTATCAAGGCTAAATTTTTAAATAAGAAAATAATATGGAGTGTTAGAGGAGAATTATACAAAGAAGCAATAAATAGTAGTCTTAAAAAAAATATTTATTTATTTATTTTAAGACTATTTGTAAAGAATGTCACTTTTCATGTTACATCTAATCAAGAAAAGAATATTGCCACAACTATTTTTAAAAACTCAAAATTCCTAGTAGCAGGAAACCTTATAACTCAAAATTATTTTGATTTTAAACTGAAACCAAAAAAGATAACTTTTATCGGTAGGTTAGTTCCTCATAAAAGAGTTAGTAATTTGATTAAAGCCTTTTTAGAATCTAATCTTACAAAAAAAGGTTTTGAACTTTATATAGCTGGCTCTGGCAGTTCAAATTATGTTAAAAATTTAAAAGAAATTTCAAATAATAAAATTTTTTTTCTAGGATACCTTGATAAAGATCAAAAAAATAAATTATTGCAAGATTCTATAGCATTATTTTTACCATCTAAATCTGAAAATTATGGAAATGTAATTTTAGAATCACTTTCTTACGGATCTCTTGCTGTAGCTCCTGTAAATAGCCCTTGGAAAGATTTTTTAACTTCAGAATGTCTCAGAATCACAAATGGTGAAATTGATGACTTAGTTCAACATTTAAATTTTATTGGTGATTTAAATAATAATGAATTAATTAAAATTAATAAAGAATCAAGATTACTTTGCGAAGAAATTAATAACAAAAATAAAATTAACCTAAATAAAATATTTGATGAATAAAATAACAGCGTTAGTTTTAACTTATAATGAAGAGAAAAATATTTCTTCTTGTCTTAAAAATATATTTAATCATGTGGATGAAATAATTGTTTTAGATTCAGGTAGTACTGATTCTACTCTGGAAATAGCCTCAAGTTTTAACTGTAAAGTTTATACAAATCCATTTATTAATCAAGCTCACCAAATAAATTGGGCCATTGATAACATAAGTTTTAAAAATAATTGGATTATCCGAGTTGACGCTGATGAAAATTGGAATCAACAGGGTTTTAAAATCTTGAATCAAATAATTTTACAAAACAATTACAAAGCGGTATCAGTAAAAATGAAAATTTATTTTCAAGGGAAATGGTTAAGATGGGGTGGGCAATTTGGGAACGATTTTGTAAGAGCGTTTAATAAAAACTATTTTATTAAATCATATGCATGGATGGATGAGCATATAAATGTTAATGGTGATGTTTTTAAAAGTTCAATATGTGTGGAAGAAAAAAATTATGATAGAATGTTTAGTTTAACACTGTGGACTTCTAAGCATAATGTATATTCGATAAGAGAGTGTATATCTTATTTTTCTAAACAAAAAGACAGCTTTAAATCTTTATCCACTAAAGTACTAATTAAGCAAAAATTGAAGCAATATATTTTTCCTATTTTTCCAGATTTTATTGGGCCTTTGTTTCTATTTTTATACAGGTATTTAATACAATTAGGATTTTTAGATGGGATTAGAGGTTTTAAATACTGTTTTCTTCAATCTTTGTGGTATAGGTATTTAGTAAATTTAAAAATCTCACAATATAAAATTAATTCAAAATCAAGAGGTATAGATCCACTTGAGTTAGCAAAAATAGAATATGAATTACAATTAAAAAAATCATGAAAAGTTATACATTAGGAATAAATGCATATCATGCTGATAGTTCAGCGGCATTATTAATTGACGGAGAAGTTGTATGTGCAACTGAAGAAGAGAGATTTACCCGGCAAAAACATTGGGCTGGATTACCAATAAAATCTATTGAATTTTGTTTGAGTTCTCAACATCTAAAAATGAGCGATATTTCTAGTATTTGTATCGGAAGAGATCCTAATGCTAAAATTTTAAATAAAATGAAGTTTATGGCTAAAAACATTAAGCCATCAATTTCTATGCTAAAACAAAGATTTTCTAATCGATCAGATTTAAATTCTTTAAAGGATGACATTAATAACCATTTTGGATTTTGTCCTAAAATTGAGTTTATTGAACACCACAGAGCACATTTGGCGTCAGCATTTTTCTCCAGTCCATTCGAAGAAGCTACTTTAATTTCAATTGATGGTTCTGGTGATTTTTCGACTATTATGATAGGGAAAGGAATTGGCAATAAAATTGAAGTTATAGAATCTCAAGATTTCCCTGTTAGTATTGGGCTATTTTATACTGCTTTTACTCAATTTTTAGGTTTTCCGTATTATGGTGATGAATATAAAGTTATGGGTTTATCTCCTTACGGATCTCCAGATTACTTGAAAGAAATGAGATCTATAATGTGGAGTGGAGATAAAAACATTTTAGATTGGAATTCAAGTTTTTTCAACTTAAATAATGGTACTCTGTCCTATGGAGACAATAATCCTAATGTAAGTCAGATGTTTAATGAAACTAATTTCGAGAAATTATTTGGAAGTAAAAGATCTAAAAATGAAGAAATTAATCAAAGACACAAAAATATTGCTTCAAGTCTACAAAGAAGAACTGAAGAGTTGATTTTTGAAATTATTGAAAGAGCTTTTAAGCAAACAGGTATTTCTAACTTGTGTATAGCTGGAGGTGTAGCTCAAAACAGTGTTGCTAACGGTAAAATATTGAATAATACACCTATTAAAGATATATATATACCTAGTGCAGGACATGATGCTGGTATTTCAATGGGCGCCTCTCAATTTCACTATTTTCATAATTTAGATAACAAAAGAGTAGCAGCTCTGTATGATGCTAACCTTGGAATTTCTTTTTCTAATGAAATAATTAAAGAAATTATTGAGAGACAAGATTTATCATATAAATATTTAGAAGATGACATACTTTTTAAATATGTAGCAAAAGCAATCTCTAGTAACAATGTAATTGGATTTTTTGATGGAAAAGCCGAGTTTGGTCCAAGAGCCTTAGGAAGTCGGTCTATATTAGCAGATCCAAGGAACTCAAAAGCGCAACAACTTTTAAACGAAAAGATTAAAAAAAGAGAGTCTTTTAGGCCTTTTGCTCCAAGTATACTTGAAGAGTACGGAGAAGAATATTTTGAAAACTACCAGTTTACTCCCTTTATGGAGAGAGTTCTTCCAATTAAAAAAGAAAAGCAGAAACTTATTCCAGCAGTAACTCATGTAGATGGAAGCGGAAGATTACAATCAGTTAGTAAATTATTAAGACCGAGATACCATCAATTAATTTCTGAATTTTTTAAATTGACAAAAATACCTATTTTAATTAATACATCTTTTAATGAAAATGAACCAGTAGTTAATATTCCAGAGGAAGCAATAGATTGTTATTTGAGGACAGATATGGATATGTTAGTTTTAGGTAATTATGTTTTAGAAAAATAATGAAAGTATCTATAATAACTATTTGCTTTAATAGTTCAAAAACTATTGAAAACACTTTTAAATCCATAAAAAGACAATCATATAAAAATATTGAATATATCGTTATAGATGGGAAATCTAATGATGGTACTCTTGAGTTAATTGAAGAATATAAAAGTATTATCTCAGTATTAATTTCTGAATCTGATAAAGGATTATATGATGCCATTAACAAAGGAATATCATTATCGTCCGGAGAACTAATAGGGGTTTTACACTCTGATGATGTCTTTTGTAATGACACTGTTGTTGAAGATATTGTAGAGTTTCATGAAAAAAATAAAATTGATGCTTCAGTTGGAAATATTATTCAAGTAAATAAATTCGGGAAAAAAGTGAGAAGATATTCCGCAAAGCAATGGAGTCCAGAAAAATTGAAAATAGGTTTTATGCCGGCACATCCTTCTATCTTTTTTAAAAAAGAGTTATTTGAAAAGTTTGGTGGATACCACTTGGACTTTGTCAGCGGCGCGGACTACGAATTAATTGTTCGTTTTTTCTTAAGAAATAAAATTACTTGGAAGTATTCTGATATTACAACAACCACAATGTTAATAGGAGGTATTAGTAGTTCGGGATATAAAAGTTATAAGTTGATTTCACGAGAAATAAAAAAAGCATTAGAGTTAAATAATATTAAATTCTCTTACTTTAAAATATTATTAAGGGTGATATGGAAAATGAAAGGATTTTTAAAAAATAAATAATGAAGATTGCTATTACTGGTGTCACGGGATTTGTAGGTCAAAATATAGCTAGATATTTATTTGATTCTGAAATTCTAGGTGTTTCTAGAGAGTCTAAAAGCATGAATATTACCTATACAGAGTTATCCCTGAATATTTTTAATAAGCAAAAAGCATTTATTCATTTAGCTGGAAAAGCACATGATTTAAAAAAAACATCAGATGATAAAGAGTATTTTAAAGTAAATACTGAATTAACAAAGAGATTGTTTGATCAATTTTTGAAAAGTGATTGTGAAACGTTCATTTATATGAGTTCTGTAAAAGCTGTCGCAGATCAAGCAGATGGTATTTTAACAGAGAATGTAAAACCCAATCCTATAACGGTTTACGGAAAATCTAAATTAGCAGCAGAAGAATATATTCTATCTAGAAAAAATTTTAAAAAAAAACGAGTTTATATATTAAGACCCTGCATGATTCATGGCCCTAACAATAAAGGAAACCTAAATTTATTATATAGTTTTGTTTCAAAGGGTATTCCTTATCCATTTGGAAAATACTCAAACAGAAGATCTTTTGTGTCTGTCGAGAATTTGTGTTTTATAATTAAAGAATTGATTGATAATGATAAAATAGAATCTGGAATTTATAATATAGCAGATGATACTTCTTTATCAACAATTGATTTGGTAAAAGTAATTTCTGAAGTGTTGTGTAAACCAACCAGAATTTTAAAATTCCCTAAGTTATTTGTGCAGTTTATAGCTAAAGTTGGAGATTTAGTTCCAATACCAATAAATTCTGAACGACTTCTAAAACTAACGGAAAATTATGAGGTGTCCAATTTAAAAATAAAAAATGCAATTCAAAAAAAATTACCTTTATCTTCAAAAGAGGGAATTAAAAAAACAATTGCTTCATTTTAACTGATATATTAACAACAATTTTAAAAAAGAAATAATACTTTCTCTTTAATTAAGGTTAGTTACTAAAAAAAACATAATGAAACAATTTGAAAAAGACTTTTATAAAAAGATAAGTTTTGATAAAGATATTTCTGAAAACAAAAATATTTTATCAAATAAAATTTGTGATCAAAACATATTAGTTATTGGTGGAGCTGGAACAATAGGGTCAAGCTATATCAAACAAATATTAAAATATAAACCTTCAAAAATCACAGTAGTAGATATTAATGAAAATGGTTTAACAGAGTTAACGAGAGACCTAAGAAGCTCTAATATGTTGGATTACAATCCTGAATATATTACCTATCCAGTAAATTTATTAAGTGATACATTCGATAAAATATTTAATTCTGATAAATGGCAAGTGGTTGCGAACTTTTCAGCTCATAAACATGTACGATCTGAAAAAGACAAAATTTCTGTTGAAGCCTTAATTAAGAATAATGTTTATGGTGCGATTAAGCTTTTAAATTTATGTGAAGGAAATCCACCAAAATATTTTTTTAGTGTTTCCACTGATAAAGCTGCGAATCCAGTAAATATTATGGGGGCTTCAAAAAGCTTAATGGAAAAATTAATTCTTTCCAAAAAAAATAATTTTAGAGTATCAACAGCTCGCTTTGCGAATGTTGCATTCTCAAATGGAAGTTTATTAGATGGTTTTATATACAGGTTAAACAAGAAACAACCGCTGTCTTGTCCAGAAGATATCAAACGTTTTTTTGTTACTCCAAAACAATCTGGTCAAATATGTTTATTAGCTACATTTTTAGGAGAAACAGGAAATATTTTCTTCCCTAAATTAGATTTTCATAAAGATCAGATTTATTTTAAAGAAATTGCTTTAGACTTTTTAAAAGAGAACGGCTTTGAACCAGTATTAGTCCAATCAGAAAAAGAAGCAAAAAAATTCGATTTTTATAGAAACCCCAATAAATATCCGATTTATTTCTTTAAAACAGATACTTCAGGAGAAAAAACATATGAAGAGTTTTATACAAATGATGAAGATTATAATATAAATATTTACGATTCTTTAGGATTCATAAATACTCCTGAAATCAAAATATCTTTTGAAGATGTAGCAGCTGATTTTGAAAATGTATTTAATAATCATAATTCGGAAAAGTCAGATATTGTAACTATTATTAAAAAATATGTTCCAGATTTCATGCATATAGAAACTGGTAAACAACTAGATCAAAAAATGTAAACTATGTATATTTTTTTTAAAAGATTACTAGACCTTATAGTTAGCTTAATTGCGCTAATTGTTCTCTTACCTATTTTTATTCTCATTATTATAATTCTTAGACTTTCTGCTGAAAGAGAAGTTTTTTACTTTCAAGAACGTTATGGAATACACAATTCAAGATTCCAAATATGGAAGTTTGCAACAATGCTAAAAAACTCCATTAATATAGGGACAGGAAGTATTACGCTTCAAAATGATCCAAGAGTTACAAAAATTGGATCTTTTTTAAGAAAAACAAAGATAAATGAACTCCCGCAAATAATTAATATATTAAAGGGAGATATTAGTTTGGTCGGTCCAAGGCCATTAGTAACTAAAACGTTTAATGCATATAATGAAGAGGTGCAATCAAAAATATACAATGTAAAGCCTGGTCTTACTGGAATAGGTTCTATTATTTTTAGAGACGAAGAGTCAATTATTTCAGCTGTTTCAGACGAAGATCCACATGAATTTTACAAACGTATTATAGCACCTTATAAAGGTGAATTGGAAATATGGTATCAATCAAATAATTCTTTTTTCTTAGATTTACAATTAATTTTCATGACTGCTTGGGTGATTTTAGTACCTACTTCAAAACTATATGAAAAATGGTTTAAAGATTTACCAAAAAGAAATTTTTAAGACAAATTAGACAACTAAAAATGAATCGTTATTTTACTAAAATTTAAGAAAACCTCAGATCATTTGGTTTTATAATAGAATCCAAAGATTTAGACAGACCTTGGGGAAGTTTTCTTGTAATAGATGAAAGCCAAGCACAAGCGTTTTCCAATCAATTCTTTAAGGGGTTGGATGTGAATACACTAAGAATTGGAGGGAAATTAAGTCCTAAAATATGCATTGTAAAACCAGAAGCTAAATTGTCTTGGCAATATCATAACAGACGCGCAGAAATTTGGCAAGTGTACAAAGGATCTGCCGGTATTATTAAAAGTGATACTGATATTGAGAATGAGATGGAAGTTTTTAATGAAGGAGATCAAATTGTTTTACAACAAGGAGAAAGACACCGTTTAATAGGGCTAGATGACTATTGTGTGGTGGCAGAGATTTGGCAGCATACTGATAAAGACAATCCTTCAGATGAAGACGATATCATTAGAGTACAAGATGACTTTGACAGATAAAAAAGAACAACATGAGTAAGAAAAAAGGAATTATAGTCTCGGGGTATTTTAATCCAATACACAAAGGACATATAGAGTATTTTAACAATGCTAAAGCCTTGGCAGATGAGTTGTTTGTGATTGTAAATAGTGATCATCAAAGAGCATTAAAAGGATCAAAAGAATTTCAGCAAGAAGCAGAGCGTGTTTTTATGGTCTCTAATATAAAATCTGTAGATTATTCTATCTTATCAATTGATCTAGATAGAACCGTATGTAAAACCATTGAAAAAATTGCTGTAGACTATGGTGCTGACTATGATTTGAGTTTTGCCAATGGTGGAGATCAAAATAATAACACCATTCCAGAAAGACCAATCTGTGATAAAATGGGAATTACTTTAGTTGATGGATTGGGTGATAAAATACAGTCTAGCAGTTGGTTGCTAAAAAAGTAACCTTTTTTGGTTATATTTGGTTTAGAAATTAATTTTAATATACATGCCATTCGACCCAAAATCAGCAAAGAAAGCAGGAAAAAAATCCAAAAGAGGACCTGCTAAAAAAGAAGGACCTTCCATTAAGGAAAAGATGGAACTACTTTATGAAAAAGTACTTGATGATCTGCTCTTAAACCAAGAAAAACTTACCAAAACAGAACGGGTAAAACTCTTTGTAACTCTTTCTAATTATATCTTTCCTAAAACAAAGTCTGTCCGAGATCAATTTACAATAGAACAACTAAAAGAAATTGATAAACAAGGAATTATGGATAGAGATCCAGATCCTACCAAATAATATTTTAGCATATTAAAAGTGAATTATAAAGAAACCTTTTATTTTATTGCCAAATGTTTGACTATTTCTCTGGAAGAAAAAAATAGACAAGAAATAGAAAAGCAATTAAAATCAACGTCTATAGACTGGGATGCTGTCGTCAAAGTGAGTACAGCCAATTTTGTGTTTCCGGCATTGTATTGTAATTTAAAACATGTAGATTTCTTAAAGTATTTACCTCAAGAGTTGGTAAGCTATATGCTGTATATTACCAATACAAACAGAGAACGAAACAAACAAATCATTACCCAAGCACAAGAACTAAACAGCCTATTATTAGTAAATAACATAACACCAATATTTTTAAAAGGAACTGGGAACTTATTAACAGGAATCTATGATGATATTGCCGAAAGGATGTTAGGGGACATTGATTTTATTTTCTCAAAAGAAGACTATCCAAAAGCAATTACTGTCTTAACTAAGAATGGATATTCATTTGTTCAAAAAATTCCTTACACATTGCCATATAGACATTATCCTATACTTAAAAAAAAAAATAGAATTGCATCTATAGAAATTCATAAGGATTTTTTAAGCATAAAAAAATATACTAAAGAATTTAATTATAGTTTTGTAGAGAAAGACAGTCAGGTTATAAATGGTGCTGCTGTTTTGAGTTATGCAAATAAATTAAACTTATCCATCATTGCGAATCAAATAAACGACAGTGGTTTTTATTATAAAACAATGGCCTTAAGAAATGCCTATGATGTTTTTTTATTGTCTAAAAAAACGAATGCAAAAGCTGCGGTGAATGCGTTAGACAAATTAACCAATCCTTTAAATTGTTTTTTAGCAGCTTGTTATGAAGTTTTTAATGCCGTAGGTAGTTTAGAATACAACAATACAAAAAAGGTACCTTCCTATTTAAGTATTTTTAATAGTCAGTTTACCAATAGGGAAAAAACTAAAAGACAACATAATAGAATTAGGACATTTCTACTTGTGAAACGTAGATTTATTTTTCTCTATAATTGTACCTTTCGCAAAGAGTATCGTGTTTGGTTATTTAAAAGAGTGGCTGATACAAAATGGTACAAAGAAAAAATAATTCAGTTAGGAATAAAAAAGTAAAATCACCAAATAACTCCCGTCTGCTGCATAAATAAATCTGCTAGTGCATCTTTATTTTGATGCGTCCTAATATAGGTAAGAAAAGATCTTTCTTTAAAATGTCCTGTGATATTCATTAGCAGCTGCGTTTCAATTTTACCATAGTAATTAGAAGCAAAAGACCTTCTCATAATATGAGACGTCACAAATTCATATTTCGACGCATTAACAATTTCCTATTTTTGAGTAAAAAAATTATCAATTGAATTATAAAGAAACCCTTTTTTTTATTGCCAAATGTTTGACTATTTCTTTGGAAGAAAAGAATAAGCAGGTTATAGAAAAGCAGTTACAATCTGACACGATAGATTGGGATGCTGTTGTAAAAGTAAGTACAGCCCATTATGTATTTCCTGCATTGTATTGTAATTTAAAGCGCGCAGATTTCTTACACTATTTACCTCAAGAGTTGGTGAGCTACATGGAGTATATTACCAATTTAAATAGAGAACGAAATCAGCAAATTATTACCCAAGCAAAAGATTTAAATACTTTACTTTTAAAGAATAAAATTACCCCTATATTTTTAAAAGGAACGGGAAATCTATTAGTGGGCCTATATGATGATATTGCCGAACGAATGGTTGGGGATATTGATTTTGTTTTCTCAAAAGAAGACTATCCAATAGCAATTACTATTTTAACAGAGTTTGGGTATTCTGATGTTTTCAAAACTGATAATTATTATCCTCAGTTTAAACATTATCAGAGGTTGAAAAATGCCAATAATATCGCAGTCATCGAAATTCATAAAGAACTTTTAATAGAAAAGTACGCTAATGAATTTAATTATAACTTTGTAGAAAAAGACAGTCAGGTTGTAAATGGATTTTTTGTTTTGAGTTATGCAAATAAATTAAACTTATCCATTATTGCAAATCAAATAAACGATAATGGTTTTTATTATAAAACCATGGCTTTAAGAAATGCCTATGATGTTTTTTTATTGTCTAAAAAAACGAATGCAAAAGATGCAGTGAATTCATTATACCAACTAACCAGTCCTTTAAATTGTTTTTTAGCAGCCTGTTATGAAGTTTTTAATACCGTAGAGAGTTTAGGATACAATAAAACAACAAACGCAGTTTCGTATCTAAGTGCTTTTAACAGTCAGTTTACTAATAGGCAAACAACAAAAATACGACACAAACATATCAAGATTTATCTATTTATTAAATCTAGTGTAAACATTCTTTATAAGTCCATCATATACAAAGAATATCGAGCTTGGTTATTTAAAAGAGTGACTGATAAAAACTGGTACAAAGAAAAAATAATTCAGTTAGGAATAAAAAAGTAAAAATCACCAAATAATTCTCGCCTGTTGCATAAATAAATCTGCCAGTGCATCTTTATTCTGATGCGTTCCAATATAGCTTAGAAAAGTGCTCTCTTTAGAATGCCCTGTTATGTTCATAAGTAGAGGTGTTTCAATCTTTCCATAATAATTAGACGCAAAAGAACGCCTCATAATATGTGAGGTTACAAATTCATATTTTGCGGCATTTACAATTTCCTTTCTTCTTGTCTTTGGGTTGTTCTTAAACCCACTCACCAATTCATCAATTCCCGCCATTCTGCAAAGTCTTTTAATCTGTTTATTAAATACCACTTGAGATACTTTTTTAGGGAATTCATTCTCTAATATTTCAATAACTAAAGGGTCAGCCACTCCAACAGTTACCGCCTTCTTTGTTTTCTGTTGTAATATATCTATATACAAGCCAGTAGGTGCTTTTCTAAGATTATCCGGGCTCAACTTTAATAGATCCGATACCCGCTGCCCAATACACAAACCAATTAAGAGCCAATTATAACTATCTGTATATGCTGCTGGGATATGCTTTAATCCCTTTAATGCTTTTATCTCTGATGGATTTAAAATATGAAGAATTCGATCAGAGCTTTTCTGTTTAAAAGACTCAATATAATTGGAATAAGGGTGCACTTCCAAGCCGCTTTTCTCTGCATCACGCAGAATAATTTTCAATAATTTTAAGAGCTGACCGCAGTAATTATCACTATACTGCTGTTCAATTTTTAGAAAACGGGTAAAAGATTCAGCGGTATATTTATCTATACTATTCAAATACAATCTTTCAGACTTCTCAAATTCATAGGCTTTTACAATCCGAAACAAAGATTTATAAGTCCGAATGGTATTGTGTGCCAAACCCACCGTTCCATATCCTTGAACTCTTTTTGTGGCAGAATTGGAAATAAAATGGGCTAAATAATCTAAAAATAAGACAGAATTTTCTACTTTTATGGGTGTCTTATGTGTCTTTATTTGTGGTTTTTTATAGAAATTAACGTGCATATAACGTATGTTATTTTAATTATTTAACATGAATATA
>Ga0209198_1000940_pt1 | contig 23797 bp, 18 predicted proteins | sample COGITO_mtgs_1105_2_FD_184804 | JGI IMG/M metagenome (GOLD analysis project Ga0209198, IMG submission 184804) | Pelagic marine microbial communities from North Sea - COGITO_mtgs_110519 (SPAdes) (version 2) | ecosystem: Environmental > Aquatic > Marine > Epipelagic ...
CACAGTCGACCCTGAAGAATGGGGCATTAGCTCAGCTGGGAGAGCGCCTGCATGGCATGCAGGAGGTCAGCGGTTCGATCCCGCTATGCTCCACCATTCTTCGGCCAATTCACACACGCTTCGGCGCAGTAGAACACTGATGTGGGCGCTGACTTACGCGCGAGCGCTGTGCAGTCATGCGTGCGCGGCACCTGACAGCCGCTATTTCGTCATGAACCGAAACACGCCATCCCAATCGGCGGCAGGTGGCTGTTCAATGAATTTTTGGCACCGCTCAATATACAGCTCGATCAGCGTTGCATTGGTACTGCTGCTCAGGTGGTCTTGGAACGCCGCCAGCGCCTCTTGCCACTTTGCAGCCCGATACAGGTCATAACACAGGTTCCAGCGCTGGATTTCGGCGCGAATTTCGGCGCTGGCGGCAAAACCGGCGTCCGGGTCCTCTTCGCCCACAAGTTCAAACAGCTCGATCGGCTTGGACGTCCCGGCAGGCGATACAACGTCGATGGGGCGAAAACAAAACAAACCTTCGGTGCGGGCAACGACCGTTTCAGTGGCCAACACATGTGTGCCATAAACTTTGCCCAAGGCCTCCACACGGGACGCCAGATTCACAGCCGCACCCAGAACCGTATACTGCATGCGCGTCAACGAACCGACATTGCCCACAACCGCTTCGTCGCAATGCAAACCGAATCTGGTGAACAAGGCAGGCAGGGACGCATTGGCACCAGTCGCGTTCATATCAGCCTCTGCCGCCTGACAGGCCAGTACGGCGCGGCAGGCGTGTTCACAGTGCCGTTCATCATCCAGCGGCGCATTCCACAGCGCCATGATGGCGTCACCGATATACTTGTCGACCGTGCCGCCATGGATCGCGATCTGATTCTCGAATGTCTCGAAATACTTGGACAGCGCGGGCATCAACTCTTCGGGCTGCATGTGTTCTGTACGCGATGTGAATCCGCGAATGTCCGAAAACAGAATCGTCACTTCGCGGGTTTCACCACCGATGCGCACGCGTTCACTTTTGGCCAGGATCGAGCGAACGAGGTCTGTCGGCACATAGGCCCCGAAACTGCTCAGACCCGCCTTCATGCCCGTCATCGCCTGATTAAGCTCTGACACCTCGCGAATGGACGATTTCAAACCTTCCGTGTTTTCAAACTCAAAACTGGAAATACGCCGCGCCTCATCCGCCAGCAGCCGCAAGTTCCTGCTAAGCAATCGGGCGACGAATACAGTGACCACAATCGACAGCAGCAAAACAAACCCTGCAAGGGTCAGAACCTGGAAAGTCGTGCGCTTGATGGCCCCGATGAATTCATCTGCAGGCACCGCAAACCCCAGAAAGGGGCGCGTGCCAAACATTTCCGGTATCGCGGTCACAGCCCCAAGATAGCGTATACGCTGCTCGCCCACACGGAGCCGCAAGAGCGACGGATCATCAGGTTCCCACCTGTCCATCACCGCCTTGATGACCGGGCTTTCGATGGCCATTTTCTCTGTGTCCGGTGACGCAACAAAACGGGTCGCCTCCCCTGATGCGCGCGTCCCGGTATAAGACAGCAGCTGACCACCCTCGTTGATCATGAACACCAGCCCCTCGTCGCCAATCCGGATCTTTTCCAGAATTTTTGACAGTGCCGACATCGTTATATCCGCGCCCACAACGCCCAGAAAATCACCATCTGCATTCACGATGCGCTTGGCGAATGTGATGCCGGGCCGCCCCGTGCTTTCGAACTGGTAGATGTCGGTGACAACCGGTGCGTCCTGCAAGGCTGCATCCTGATACCACGGGCGCGTGCGCGGATCGAATGCGGCGGGTCCTTCGGAAAACAGTACAGTGTCCCCCGTATCCAGTACCCAGAAAAACCGTTCAGACATCGCGCCATCGACCGTGTCGATCATGCGCAACACGCGCACCGCGTTGCCCGGAATTTCAGTGTCCTGCGGCCCAAAGCTGCGCATGGCCGGGTTCAATACAACGTTCTGATAAAACGCACCGCTCTCCTGCAGACCGAAATAGATGCCGTAATACTGCTCATCCCCGGCAATCAGGGCATGCATCACATTCAGCGTTTCAGCAGGACGGGCGGCAGGGGGCAATTGCCCGACCAAAGATGCGGCAACGTCCACGGCGCGCTGGGTTTGCGACAACGTCACTTCGATATCAACGATGGAACGGTCGCGGGCTTGCACCATTTCCGCCTGTGCCGTTTGCCACGCCAGATCACGGTTGCTGACAAACAAAAACGTCACAACGATGCCAAGCATCAACGTGGTCACAGCAGCAAACGTCGCCGCAACGCTGACTTCAAGCCGCAGCTTCATGCAGCGGGCGAACCAAACGGGTAAAAATCAAGTGCGGTCATCTGTCCCTCAAACCCAGCCCTGCAACCTTAGGCGAGACAGCCAGCCTGGTCTATCGCTGATAGGGCGCTGGGATGTGCGCGGGCCAAACCAAAACAGCAAAATGAAAAACGGCACCCGAAGGTGCCGCTTTTTGAATCATAAATGGTGATTGGATCACCCCTTGCCCTTCCAGGGCACCAGCACGCTTTCGGCGTAGCGCATCAGCATATCGATACCAAAACCGATGATACCGATCAGGATGATACCCATGATCACGATGTCGGTGTTCTGGAACTTCGAGGCCACCATGATCATCATACCAGCGCCCTGCTCGGCGGCGACCAGTTCGGCGGCAACAACTGTGCCCCAACAGACACCCATGGCAACGCGGGCACCGGTAAAGATCTCCGGTAATGAATTGGGAACGATGACATAACGCATGATCTGCGCCTTTGAGGCCCCAAGAGAATAGGCAGCATGCACCTTGGAAATCTTGACACCACTGACGCCAGATCGGGCGGCGATGGCCATGATCCATAGAGCAGCAAGGAAAAGCAGGATAATCTTGCCCGTCTCACCAATGCCGGCCCAGATAATAACCAACGGGATCAATGCCAAAGGCGGCACAGGGCGCATGAATTCCACGATGGGATCAAACCAACCCCGGAACCAGTTGGACAGACCCATGGCATAACCCAAAGGAATACCCACCAACGCACCAAAGAAGAAACCGACGATCACGCGGAACAGGGAATAGCCCAGATGCTCCCACAGGGTCGATCCGCGGAATCCCTCGCTGGCGATCTCGGCAACACGGACGGCCACCGCCTCGGGGGCGGGCAACCAGATGGGTTCCATCTGCCAGCCCTTGTCAGGCTGAATATTGGGCGTGCCCTTGTCGGAAATGGTGACCGAACCCCAACCGACGTCAACAGACTCGCCGGGGCGCACCTTTTCACCGTTGATTTCGATAACTTCGGCTCCGTCGTCACGACCCAACTCGTCATTGCGATCGACGCGTATCAAACCAGAGCGCCACATGCCGATGGCAACGGAATCGTTCTTGGCCCAACCCTCACCCGGATCAACCTCAGGGGCTTCGGTGGCCACATCGATAGGATGGACAACAACTGTCACAGTGGCCGTGTCACGTTCGTTTCCGGCCTGCACGGTATATTCAAACGTGCCCGTGCCCTGGAACGGGCCGGGGGCGTGCAGGAAACTGGGCATCAGGGACGACCCCGTAAACATGCCCCACAAAAAGAAAATCGACAGGATCGAAATAAAGCTGGCAGCGCGGTTCGGGGTGACGGCGCTTTCGTCACCGAATGTGACCGTTTTCAGCGAACCGTAATCGCGCACAGCGCGACCGGCGGCGATGGCTTTGACTGCAAAGAATGCAACGACAAAGATCGTGACGTATATAAGGAACGGGATCATGTCGCTGCCTCCGTACGGCCCATAATTTCTTCTTCCATATCCCAGATCATGCCCAGAATTTCCTCACGGCGTTCTGCAAACTCGGGATGCTTTTTCACCTCGCGCAAATCTGCGGCAACGCCCATTTCTGCGAATGGCAGGCGGTATTCCTTGTGAATGCGGCCGGGGCGCGGGGCCATGACGACCAATCGCTCGCCCAGCAACAACGCCTCTTCGACCGAGTGGGTGATCAGGATGATGGTCTTGCCGGTCTCTTTCCACAGCTTCAGCACAAGGCTTTGCATCTTTTCGCGGGTCAGCGCATCCAGCGCGCCCAGCGGCTCGTCCATCAGGATCACGTCAGGATCATTGGCAAGGCAACGGGCAAGGGCCACACGCTGCTGCATCCCACCAGACAATTCGTAAACCGCCTTTTCCTTGAAATCCTGCAGGCCAACGACGTCCAACAGATGATCGACGATCTCGGCCTTGTCCTTTTTCGGCATGCCCTTCATCGACGGGCCGAAACCGACATTTTCACGCACGGACATCCATTCAAACAACGCGCCCTGCTGGAACACCATGCCGCGTTCCGCATCGGGGCCGTTAATCTCGTGACCATTCAGGATCATCTTGCCGTCCGTGGGGGCCAGAAATCCCGCAACAATATTAAGCAACGTGGTTTTGCCACAGCCCGACGGACCAAGCACACTCAGCAACTCACCCGCCTTCAGGTCGAGTGAGACGTCTTGCAACGCTTGCACGGCCCCCCCGTCTGGCAGGTCAAATCGCATCGAAAGGTTTTGAATTGAAAGTCCGGACATAGGTTCCCACCTGTCGCTTGGCTGGGCCAACGCGGGGCACAGGACACCTGCGCCTTACAATCGAACCCTGCGGTAGGGCGGGGTTCACCCCGCCTCGATATCAAAAGGCCCGCGTGCGGTCCGCACACGAGCCTTTCTCGGTCAGTCTTACTTCGCAGCGGCCAAAGGTGCTGTGTTCACAGTACCTTCATAGCTGTCCAGCGCTCCGTCAATGGAACCGGCGGCGACGAACACGTCCGCGACACCCTTCATGAAGGTAGCAGCCGTGCCACCCAGCCATGCGTTGCTCAGCTGCTCGTCAATCGTCGGGAAAACGAAACCGGCCAGCGTTTCGGCTGTCGCTGCTTCGTCCATACCCGCGTCCTTGGCGATCACTGGCAGCATTTTGGCTTGGTTGGCTTCATCGGCCCACATCGCGTTGGCTTCGGCTGTGACGCCCAGGAACTTGCTCAGCAATTCGCCTTCTTCAGCGATGAAGTTGGCGGGCGCAGTCGTGGCGTCAAACACCAGAATGCCAAGCGCCTGCTTTTCGTCACCCGTCAGCAGCACGTTGCCGGACTCTTTCATGCGACGCAGTGCGCCACCCCAGCCACAGGCCATATCGACAGCGCCTTGCGCCAGTGCCGCGGCACCTTCGGCAGGGGCCATGTCAACAACGTCCAACGACGCAACATCGACACCAAAGTGGTTCATCTGGCTCAGGAAACCGTAGTGCGCGGCTGTGCCCAGTGGAACGGCGACTTTCTTGCCAGCAAGCTCACCAGCAGAGTCTTTGTCGATTTCCAGAGCGGACGACACAACGCAGTTGTCGTTCTCGGAATAGGACACAGCCACATCAACGATCTGGATGTCCTGACCGGCAGAGGCGGCAACGACGAAAGGTGGAACGCCTTGGGAAACGGAAATGTGAACGTCGCCAGACGCCATGGCAGCAGACATGGCCGTGCCTGTGTCAAAGCTGACCCAATTGATCTTTGTGCCCATCGCTTCTTCGTACATGCCTGTTTCTTTGGCAAACTGGAATGGCATGGGCCACTCAAGGAAGTAGGCAACAGTGATTTCTTCGCTCTGGGCAAAGGCACCTTGGGCACCTGCCAGCATAGCCGTGGCTGCAACAGCACCCATCAGTTTGGATTTAATAGTCATAATAGTAACTCCCGTGGTTCACGCAGCCTTTTGGCCGCACGTTTTTTGTTAGACTTGGACGGTGACCCGCCTCTGATCGCACGCAATGCTTTGCAGCGCTCGCGTGATCCGAGCCGATAATGCCTGTGGGATCAATGTTTATTCAAAGAAACTGCCGCAACGACCAAGTGTGAAACAGTACCTTTCAACATTTGAAAATCACAGCAGATGCCTGAAAACAAGGCACTTTGACTGGGGGCCGGGCAAAACAGGGGGGACGAAACAGGTAAACTGGCTGTACTTACGCCCCCAAACTGGCCCTATGGATACGACTAGATTCTCAGCGATTATAAACGCCGGCGGGGGGTCATACGCCTATGATTCATTGGCCCCGCCCTTCATCGAAAGGTTTTGAGGTAATGGACGGAACGTTCAACGAAAACGACATCAGCCGCGTGGTCGAAGCCGATCGGGCAAATGTCTGGCACCACCTGATTCAACACCAGCCGTTCTTTCACGGCGCGGACCCCAAAATCATCGTCGAAGGCAAGGGAATCAATGTCTGGGACCAAAAGGGAATCGAACATATCGACGCCGTTTCCGGTGGGGTCTGGACGGTCAACATCGGCTACGGGCGCGAATCCATGGGCGACGCGGTACGTGACGCCATCGTGAAAATGAACTTCTTCGGCGGCACCACCGGCTCGATCCCCGGCGCGCTGTTTGCCGAAAAGCTGCTGACCAAGATGCCGGGGCTTGACCGGGTCTATTATTGCAACTCCGGCTCCGAAGCGAACGAGAAAGCCTTCAAGATGGTGCGCCAGATCGCGCACAAGAAATACGGCGGCAAAAAGCACAAGATCCTCTACCGCGACCGCGACTATCACGGCACGACCATCGCGTGCCTCTCTGCGGGCGGCCAGGACGAACGCAACGCGCAATACGGGCCCTACACCCCCGGTTTCGTGCGGGTGCCCCACTGCCTTGAGTACCGCAAACACGAACAAGACGGCGCGCCAGACCAGAACTATGGCGAATGGGCCGCCGACCAGATCGAAGCGGTGATCCTGCGCGAAGGGCCCGACACCGTCGGCGCGCTCTGCCTTGAACCCGTGACAGCCGGTGGCGGCGTGATCGAAGCGCCCGATGGCTACTGGCCACGCGTCGCTGAAATTTGCAAAAAATATGACATCCTTCTGCACATCGACGAAGTCGTCTGTGGCGTGGGGCGCACCGGCGAATGGTTCGGCTACCAACACTACGGGATCAAACCCGACTTCGTGACAATGGCCAAAGGCGTGGCATCTGGGTACGCGGCCATCGCCTGCACGGTCACCACGAACGAAGTGTTCGACATGTTCATGGACGACACGTCCGACAACATGAACTACTTCCGCGATATCTCGACATTCGGGGGCTGCACTGCTGGCCCGGCGGCCGCCATCGAAAACATGCGCATCATCGAAGACGAGGATCTGCTGGGCAACACAGTCGCCATGGGTGACTACATGCTGGACCAGCTGCGCGCGCTCAAGGACAAGCACAAAGTGATCGGCGACGTGCGCGGCAAGGGGCTGTTCCTCGGGGCCGAACTGGTGGCAGATCGCGACAGACGCGAACCGGCCAACGAAAAAATGGTGCAGGCCGTCGTCGGGCACTGCATGAAACAGGCCGTGATCATCGGGGCCACCAACCGGTCACTGCCCGGGCGGAACAACACGCTGTGCTTCTCGCCTGCACTGATCGCGACCAAGGACAACATCGATCATATCCTGGGGGCCGTTGATACGGCACTGACCGACGTGTTTGGGTAAAGACCGCATCAATTCAACAAGATCAGGCCCCGGATACACTCCGGGGCCTTTTTTTCAGGCGCACAGCACGGCGACGGCGACTGGGCGGACCAATCGGGCTATCAAGGCGATGCCAAGAAGCTCCGCAAACGCTCAACGCAGCGCCAAATCCCCCAGTTCTGATCGTACAAATTCGGGAATGCTCGCCAGAAGCGTCGCAGTGATGATTGGAATATTTTTCGCCTTACAATCCCTTTGATTGGTAGGGCTGTGCCGGCCTTGGAGGCTGAGCGTGTCCGACAATGACACTAGGCGATGATCGTGCTCTTTGATACAGTCGATCACAACATTAATGGGAGTTCTCAAATATGACCAATCGCCTCACTTTGAGCCTAAGCGCACTTTTTTTTGCCGGAGTCGTCGCCACCAATGTCCATGCCGAAGGCGTTCAGGCTAACCGGCTTTCTCCCGAAGTCATGGTCACACCTGAAAACTTCAAAACCGCCGCGACGCATTGGGAATTCACGAAATATCTTCCAAAGACAGGTGGCATGAACCAGTTTGGTCATATCAGGGAACCATACCCTGCCGATGTCAAAGCTACGGTACGCCCAAACCGCGACACGCTGTACAGCATCGCCATCATTGACATCACTGAGGGGGCTACCCTGAGCATCCCTGAGATGGGCGACCGTTATGTATCAGCCATGGTTGTCAATGAAGACCACTATGTGAACAAGGTTTATCTGGGAGGCGGAGAGTTTCCTTTGACCAAGGAACTGTTCGATACCGACTACGTCATTCTTGTTATGCGCACTTTGGTGGATTCTGCGGACCCTGACGATGTGGCGGCGGTCAACGCACTACAAGACCAGTACAAGATTACCGCGAATTCTGCCAAGCCGTTTAACGTGCCGAACTATAACCGCGACAGTTTCAAAGACGTACTGGAACTGGGATTGGAAGTTGGACGGTATATCCCCGATACCAACGCCATGTTTGGATCAAAAGAAGACGTCGATAGCCTGCGCCACTTCGCCGGGACGGCCTTTGGGTGGGGTGGATTGCCAGAGAGTCAGGCTTTTTATCTAAATGTAGAACCCGGTTTGCCGGTCGGAGAATACAAGATTGAGGTGCCTGCAGAAGTCCCGGTGGGCCAATTTTGGTCCATCACAATTTACGATGCAGATGGCTATTTCTACGAGAACAATCTTAACAGCTACTCGATTAACAGCATCACTGGCGCAAGGAATGACGACGGTACGATGACAGTTAATCTGGGCGGATGTGACGATGGGCGTGCGAACTGTATTCCCGTCACCGAGGGCTGGAACTATGCTGTGCGCCAGTACCACCCCGGCGAGGCCATTCTGGACGGAAGCTGGAAATTTCCAGACGTTCAGCCGGTCTCTGCCAACTAGTCGCCTAACAGTTTAAATGGACGGGGCCGCCTCCAGCGCCCCGTTCATCAAAACTCTGTTGAGCTAAAGTATTGCGAAGGGTAGCTTCCCACCGCAAAAAAGGCCTTTACACGAGGCGCAGCGAAAGCCCGCTTTCCTCTCTTTCTGCCAAAATTAGCACAACGCAGCATCGCTCCCTTAGGGCTCCACACCTACTATCCCCTGCACCGCCGGATTTGATCCGAAGGATCGAACTCCAACCTCAGCCACCAATCCACCCACGGCCCCGCGCAACATCGGGCCAACACCGCGTGCGCACATCCGTTCACTCCCTTCATCGCACTCCGCTCATCCACCACCGCGCCGCGCCTTGATATCTTCCAACACGCGAAATGCCTCTGCGTTCACGCGCGGCAGGGTGTTGTCATAGGGATAGCCCTGAATGTGCCCCGCCATCAGGGATGTCCAATAGATGCGCAGCACCCGGTTCAGCCGCTTTTGATAACCGGGCCCGAGTTTGCGAAACCAGCGCAGCATGTCGCTGTCCATGCGCAGCGTCACGCGGGTCTTGTGGCGGTCAATCGGTTCGCCATAATCCAACCCGGTCCAGCCATCCGGCAGGCTTTTGTCGATCCATTCAACAGTCAAATCATCTTGCAGCCGCTCCAGCTCGGTCATCATATCCAGTTTGTGGCCCGTGCGTATGGAATAGGTCATGGCCGTCGTCTCCTGATGAGGTGTGTATAGGGAGAACCTGTCACCACGGGGTTAACGGGCGCTGATATGACAGTACGGTGCACAGGCTGTGCACAGATGGTGCATACGCGGTGCATCGCGCTTTTTTGAAACGACGCGCTGCAAATTCCTTGATTATTGATACGAAATGTTTCATTACTTGATCATAGAATAACTCGACAGACCTGCGATCAGATGCCGTTTCACCCCATCTTAATACCAGATTGAAATGTTGATGTGGCCAGTTTAGTGTCCGATCATGGCCCTGCCGATCGAAACCTTTTTCCTGTCCCAAAACCATCAAGGCACCCTACAAAGCCAGGTGCAGCAGATGATTGCCCACGGCATTCTATCGGGTCGGTTCGGCACTGGGGAAAAACTGCCTTCGACCCGCAAACTCGCCACCCATCTGGGCATCAGCCGCATCACCGTGACGCTGGCCTATACCGAACTTGTCGCCTCGGATTATCTAACGGCGCGGGGGCGGTCGGGGTACTATGTGTCCGACAACGCGCCCGTACCGCCGATCTATCAACCCCAACCTATGGCCGCGGAATCCGTCGACTGGACCCGCGCCATCGGGCAGCGATATTCGGGGGGCCGCACCCTGAGCAAACCCAAGGATTGGGCCAAGTTTCGCTATGCGTTTATATACGGACAAACGGACCCGCAGTTGTTTGATCACGCAAACTGGCGTCAGTGTGCCTTGCAGGCCTTGGGGCAACGGGATTTTGCGGCGCTGACGGCGGACTATTATGACCGGGACGATCCGCAACTGATCGAATTCATCCAGCGCAATTCCCTGCCACGCCGTGGCATCAGCGCCAATGCCGATCAGATCCTGATCACGATGGGGGCACAGAACGCGCTGTGGCTGACCGCACAGGTGCTGCTGACGCAGCGACGCACCGCCGCGTTCGAGGATCCCTGCTATCCGGCATTACGCGAAATTCTTACGCAATCCCGGTGCCATATGGCCCCCGTCCGCGTCGATCATAAAGGTCTGCCGCCGGATGCAATTCCGCCGCAAGCAGACGTGATTTTCACGACCCCCAGCCACCAGTGCCCAACCACCACGACCATGCCAATGGACCGCCGTCAGGCCCTGATCGAACAGGCCCGCGCCCTTGATGCGCTGATCGTCGAGGACGATTACGAGTTCGAAATGTCGTTCCTCGAACCGCCCTCGCCCGCGCTCAAATCCATGGATGTGGATGGGCGCGTGATCTATGTGGGCAGCTTTTCAAAGTCGCTGTTTCCGGGCCTGCGCCTTGGCTATCTGGTCGGGTCCGAACCGTTCATCCGCGAGGCCCGCGCCCTGCGTGCCAGCGTGCTGCGCCACCCGCCCGGACACATCCAGCGCACGGCCGCCTATTTCCTGTCGATGGGGCACTACGACGCCCAGATCCGCAAGATGAGCGGGGCACTTCACGCCCGCCGCACCGCCATGCAATCCGCCATCGAAACACACGGCCTTGAGATCGCAGGGCTGGGCGCATTTGGCGGGTCGTCGTTCTGGATGCGCGCGCCCGCACACATCGACACCCGCACGCTGGCCACCCGCCTTCAGGACGACAGCGTACTGATCGAACCGGGCAATGCGTTCTTTTCCGGTGAGGACACGCCGCGCAATTATTACCGGCTTGGGTATTCATCGATACAGCCAGACCAAATTGCCGAGGGGATCGCACGCATCGCCAAAGCGGTCCACGCCTAGTCTGGACCTAAGTGGGCATTTCAACTGGCCCTAACCCCACCGCGCCCAGCCAACTAACGTGTTCCCAAGACATCCGGGGCGATTCGACGCCCCTTTTTTATGTGGGAGAGCGCCGTCATGAAGATGACCACCGAAGAAGCCTTTGTTAAAACACTACAAATGCACGGGATCGACAACGCCTTTGGGATCATCGGCTCGGCCATGATGCCGATCTCGGACATCTTCCCTGCTGCGGGAATCAAATTCTGGGACTGTGCGCACGAAACAACCGGCGGCATGATGGCCGACGGCTTTACCCGTGCGACTGGCAAAATGAGCATGATGATTGCGCAAAACGGCCCCGGCATCACGAACTTCGTGACAGCGGTGAAAACTGCATACTGGAACCACACACCTTTACTTTTGGTAACACCTCAGGCCGCGAACAAGACCATCGGCCAAGGCGGGTTCCAAGAGATGGAACAGATGCACCTGTTTGCAGATTGCGTCGCGTACCAAGAAGAAGTCCGCGACCCATCGCGCATCGCCGAAACGCTGAACCGCGTGATCATGCAAGCCAAGCGCGCATCCGGCCCGGCACAGATCAACGTGCCCCGCGATTTCTGGACCCAAGTGATCGACATCGAACTGCCGATGATCGTGGACTTTGAATTGCCACAGGGCGGCGAAACTGCGGTTCAAAACGCGGCTGACCTGCTGTCCTCTGCAAAATTCCCGGTGATCCTGAACGGCGCTGGCGCAGTCCTGTCCAAGGGCGGCATCGAAGCGTCCCGCATTCTGGCCGAAACACTGGATGCGCCTGTTTGTGTCGGTTACCAGCACAACGACGCCTTCCCCGGCAACCACCCGCTGTTTGCTGGCCCATTGGGGTACAACGGTTCCAAGGCTGGGATGCAGCTGATCGCGCAAGCGGACGTCGTACTGTGCCTCGGCACACGCCTGAACCCGTTCTCGACCCTGCCCGGTTACGGCATCGATTACTGGCCCACAGATGCCAAGATCATCCAGGTCGACATCAACCCCGACCGCATCGGCCTGACCAAAAAGGTCACCGTGGGCATCGTGGGTGACGCGGCCAAAGTTGCGACATCGATCAATGCCAAACTGTCTGACAGTGCCGGTGATTTCAACCGGTCCGAACGCAAGAACACCATCGCCACAACCAAATCGGCATGGGCGCAGGAACTGACCTCAATGACCGAGGAACAGGACGATCCGGGCACAGACTGGAACGTGCGCGCACGTGCCGCCAAACCCGACTGGATGGCCCCCCGCATGGCGTGGCGCGCAATTCAGGCGGCCCTGCCCGTCGAAGCGATCATTTCGTCCGACATCGGCAACAACTGTGCCATCGGCAACGCGTATCCTTCGTTCAACGAAAGCCGCAAATATCTGGCTCCCGGCCTGTTCGGACCCTGCGGATATGGCCTGCCCTCGATCGTCGGTGCCAAAATCGGCAAGCCGGACGTACCTGTCGTCGGCTTTGCGGGTGACGGCGCATTCGGCATTTCGGTCAACGAACTGACGGCCATCGGGCGCGGCGACTGGCCTGCGATCACGCAGATCGTCTTCCGCAACTACCAGTGGGGTGCTGAAAAACGGAACTCGACTCTGTGGTTCGATGACAACTTTGTCGGCACCGAGCTGGACGAAGAAGTGTCTTATGCCGGTATCGCCGAAGCATGTGGCCTCAAGGGCGTCGTGGCCCGCACGCAGGACGAACTGACAGCTGCGCTGGCACAAGCCATCAAAGATCAGATGGAAAACGGTATCACCACTCTGATCGAAGCGATGATCAACCAAGAACTGGGTGACCCGTTCCGCCGCGATGCGATGAAGCAACCTGTCGCTGTCGCTGGCATCAGCAAAGACGACATGCGCCCACAGGTCGGCGCATAACCCGTATGGGTTTGATCACACCAAACGGGTGGGCCGCATGAACGTTCTGGACGATCTTCAGTCCCGCGCAGCGGCCCATCCGGCACATATCGTGCTCAGCGAAGGTTTCGATCCCCGGATCGTTTCCGCCGCTGTGCGGGCTGTCAAAGCTGGTCTGGGCCGCATCACCCTAGTCGGCGATGCCCAAACGGTGACAGAGCAACTGGCTGCCATTGGCGCGGCCCCCTCTGAAAACCTGCAGATTGCCGATCCCGCAACATCGCCACTGACGCGCGAAGTCGCTGACACGTATTTGCAATTGCGCCAACACAAGGGCGTCACAGCCGAAATCGCGGCGAGAAACGCAACAGACCCGCTGATCTTTGCGGCGATGCTGGTGCGCCTTGGCCATGCCGATGGCACGGTGGGCGGTGCCGTGGCAACTACGTCTGATACTGTGCGTGCAGCATTACAGATCATCGGCAAGGCTGCGGATGCACCACTTGTCTCCAGCTTTTTCCTGATGGCCATGCCTGTCGATCACCCCTCTGGCCGGGGCGCGATGATCTTTTCCGATTGCGGTCTAGTGATCGACCCTTCGGCCTCGGAACTCGCCGCCATTGCCGCCCAGTCGGCAGCATCCTGCAGTGCATTGATTGCAGAGACGCCCAAGGTTGCATTGCTGTCTTTTTCGACCAAGGGCAGCGCGCGCCATGCATCCGTCACCAAGGTAACCGATGCGCTCACCCTGTTGCGCACACAACATCCCGACATCAGCGCAGACGGTGAATTGCAATTCGATGCCGCCTTTGTTCCGGACGTTGGCGCAAGCAAGGCCAAAGGGTCAGATGTGGCAGGCCACGCCAACGTCATGATCTTTCCCAATCTCGACGCAGGCAACATCGGCTACAAGATCGCGCAGCGGATCGGGGGGTGCACAGCCATCGGTCCCGTACTGCAAGGGCTTGCCAAGCCCGCCAATGACCTGTCACGTGGGTGCACCGCAGATGATGTGGTGCACATGATCGCCGTCACCACGCTCCAAGCAGCAGCCCTCAAGGAACGCACATGAACCAGCCAAAACTTGATCTGTCGCCCAAGGTTTCGGACGAAATTCGCAAAACCACCTGCTACATGTGCGCCTGCCGCTGCGGTATCAACGTGCACCTGAAAACAGGCAAAGTCGCCTATATCGAGGGCAACCGCGATCACCCGGTGAACAAGGGCGTGCTCTGCGCCAAGGGTTCTGCGGGCATCATGCAGATCAACGCGCCTTCGCGCCTTCAGGCCCCGCTGAAACGGGTCGGCCCCCGCGGGTCTGGCGCATTTGAGGAAATCAGCTGGGACGAGGCGCTGCAAATCGCGGCAGACTGGCTTGAACCCGTCCGCAAGGAGAATCCCGAAAAGCTGGCGTTTTTCACGGGCCGCGACCAATCCCAATCGTTCACCAGCCTCTGGGCTCAAAGCTTCGGCACACCAAACTACGCAGCCCACGGCGGGTTCTGTTCTGTCAACATGGCAGCGGCAGGCATCTACACCATGGGCGGCGCGTTCTGGGAATTTGGCCAACCCGACTGGGACCACACAAAACTGTTCATGCTGTTTGGCGTTGCCGAAGACCACGACAGCAACCCGATCAAGATGGGCATCGGTAAGATCAAGGCACGCGGCGCGCGCGTCGTCGGCGTGAACCCGATCCGCACCGGCTACAACGCCGTGGCAGACGATTGGGTCGGCATAACGCCCGGCACCGATGGACTGTTCATCCTGTCGCTGGTGCATTGCCTGATGAAAGCGGGTAAAATCGATCTCAACTACCTTGCCCAATTCACCAACGCCCCCTGCCTTGTGAACGGCGACGAAAAATCCCCTGACTTTGGCCTGTTGCTGCGCGACGATGCGGGCAAGGAACTGGTGATGGATCGCGAAACGGGGAAATTGACTCCGTTCGACCAAAAGGGCGTCAAACCAAACCTCGCGGCCACCCATCGCCACGCAGGTATCAGCCACCGCACCGTTATGCAGCACATGGCCGAACGGTATCTGACAGACGAATACGCCCCCGAAACCGTAGCAGATCGTGTTGGCATTTCAGCCAAACGCATCCGGACTCTGGCCGCCGAAATCGCCCGCGTCGCTTTTGACGAGGCATTTGAGCTTGATCAGGAATGGACCGATTTCCGCGGCGAAACGCACAAAACCATGCAGGGCCGCCCTGTTTCCTTCCACGCGATGCGCGGGATTTCGGCACATGCCAATGGGTTTCAGACATGTCGCGCACTGCACGTGCTGCAAATCCTGCTGGGCAGCGTCGAGGTGCCGGGTGGCTTCCGTTTCAAGCCGCCCTATCCCAAACCCGCCACGGCACATCCAAAACCGCATGTGGGCGTGACGCCGGGCAAACCGCTGAACGGGCCACACCTTGGCTTCACCCACGGACCCGACGATCTGGCGCTCAAGGACGATGGCAGCCCTGCGCGCATCGACAAGGCGTTCACCTGGGAAAACCCGATGTCCAGCCACGGGCTGATGCATATGGTGATTTCGAACGCGCACGCGGGCGATCCCTACAAGATCGATACGCTGTTCATGTATATGGCGAACATGTCGTGGAATTCGTCCATGAACACCGGCGGCGTTATGGAAATGCTGACCGACAAGGATGAAAACGGCGACTACGTCATCCCGCATATCATCTATTCAGATGCCTATAGCTCGGAAATGGTGGCCTATGCCGATCTGATCTTGCCGGACACGACCTACCTTGAACGGCACGATTGTATTTCACTGCTCGATCGCCCCATTTGCGAGGCAGACGCCATTGCGGATGCCATCCGTTGGCCCGTGATCGAACCCGACAGGGACGTACGCGGCTTTCAATCTGTGCTGTGCGAATTGGGCGCGAAACTTGGCTTGCCCGCCTTTACCAATGACGATGGCAGCCAGAAATACGCCGACTACGCCGACTATATTGTCAATCACGAACGCAAACCCGGAATTGGCCCACTCGCCGGCTGGCGCATGGGCGAAGATGGGGAAACGTCGGGACGCGGTGGTGTGAACCCCGAACAGCTCGATAAATACATCGAAAACGGCGGCTTTTTCGTCGAACACATCCCCGAGGGTGCGAATTACTATAAACCATGGAACGCCGCCTATCAGGATTGGGCCGTTGGCATGGGCCTGTTTGACGCCCCGCAACCCTACCTGTTTTCGCTTTATGTCGAACCCCTGCGCCGCTTCCAACTGGCCGCCGAAGGCCACGGGGATCGCCAGCCCCCGGACCATTTGCGCCAGCGGATCAAAGACACGATGGACCCGCTGCCGATCTGGTACGACCCGGCACCTGACAACAAGGTCGATGATTATCCGATCACGGCCCTGACCCAGCGCCCCATGGCGATGTACCACTCTTGGGGCAGCCAGAACGCATGGCTGCGCCAGTTGCACGGGCACAATCCACTGTACCTGCCCACAAAGCTGATGCAGGAAAACGGCCTGTCTGATGGGGATTGGGCACGGGTGACGTCTCCGCATGGCGACATAACCGTGCCCGTGCTGGAAATGGCCGCGCTGAACGAAAACACGGTCTGGACGTGGAACGCCATCGGCAAACGCAAAGGCGCGTGGGCACTCGTTGAAAACGCGCCCGAAGCGACCAAAGGCTTCCTGCTGAACCATCTGATCCATGAGCTGCTCCCACCCAAAGGTGACGGGCTGCGATGGGCCAATTCGGACCCCATCACGGGTCAGGCCGCGTGGTTTGACCTCAAGGTCAAGATCACCAAGGCAGACGCCCCATCAGAATCCCAGCCCGTACTGCCATCGATCAAATCACCTGTTGCCAAAGCGCCAACAGACCTGTCGTGGAAGGTGGGCAAATGACTCCGATCCAGCGCACGCTTCTCGCCATCTTCGCGTTCATGGCCGTCGCCATTGGTTCCTTCATCTGGTTCATAGCGAACTGGGACAAGGCCACGACAAAACCCATAGGTGCCGTAACAGTACCACCAATCCAATCCGCGTCCGTCCTTTCTGTTTCCAAGAAATTCCGAGAGTCTGCGGGCTGGCCCCCAGTTATACCTATGTCTGGTGCCAGCGCCCCAATTCTGACCTCACCTTATGCGGGGCCCATGTCATGACAACACTCCCCTCCTCCACCCAGAAAAAACTGGGCCTCGTGATCGATCTCGATACCTGCGTCGGGTGCCACGCCTGCGTGATCTCGTGCAAAGGCTGGAACACCGAAAACTACGGCGCGCCCCTGTCGGACACGGATGCCTATGGCGCGGACCCGTCGGGAACGTTCCTGAACCGGGTGCACAGCTACGAAGTGCAACCCGCACCAACACCGAAACAACCCGCGCCCGAAGCCCAACTGATCCACTTCCCCAAATCGTGCCTGCATTGCGACGACGCGCCTTGCGTCACCGTCTGCCCCACCGGTGCCAGTTACAAACGGGTCGAAGACGGAATCGTTCTGGTCAATGAAAGCGACTGCATCGGCTGCGGCTTGTGCGCATGGGCCTGCCCCTACGGTGCGCGCGAAATGGACGCCGTCGAGAAGGTGATGAAAAAATGCACCCTCTGCGTTGACCGCATCTATAACGAAAACCTGCCCGAAATTGACCGCGAACCAGCCTGCGTGCGCACCTGCCCATCAAACGCGCGCCACTTTGGCGACTTCAACGACCCAGACAGCAACGTCTCAAAACTCACCGCAGAGCGGGGCGGCATGGATCTGATGCCGGAACAGGGCACCAAGCCGGTCAACAAATACCTGCCCCCGCGCCCCAAGGACACCTTGTCCGCCCCGACGGGCGACATCGACATCCTTGCCCCGTACCTTGAACCCGTCGCGCAAGAAGCCAGCGGTTTCCTAGGTTGGCTCGACAAAACGCTGGAGAAGCTCTGATGCACCCCGCACCCTCCGTCATCTTCTTTACCGTGTTCAGTGGCATCGGCTTTGGCCTGCTGACCTTTCTTGGGCTTGGCTATCCATCGGTGACGGGGCTCACTGCGTTCGCCTTCTTCGTCATTGCCTATCTTTGTGCGGTCGGTGGGCTGGTGTCGTCCACGTTCCACCTTGGGCACCCCGAACGGGCGCTCAAGGCGTTCACGCAGTGGCGGTCATCATGGCTTAGCCGCGAGGGTTGGTGCGCCGTCATCGCGCTGATCACCATGGCAGTCTATGGTGCCGGGCTTGTTTTCTTTGACCAGCGATGGGTGTTGCTGGGCCTGATCGGCGCAGTGTTTTCCGTGCTGACGGTGTTTACCACGTCGATGATCTATACGCAGCTCAAGACGATTCCACGTTGGCATTCCCCGCTGACGCCCGCGATGTTCCTCAGCTATTCCCTGGCGAGTGGCGCGTTGATGGCGGGGCAAGTCACGTGGACCATCAGCCTGCTAGCGATTGCTAGCGTTATTCAGGTCGCACTTTGGGCGCAGGGCGACGGCGCTTTTGCTGCTTCAGGCACGACCATGGCGACGGCAACGGGCTTGGGAACAATGGGTGCAGTGCGCGCATTTGAACCCCCGCACAGCGGCACGAACTACCTGTTAAAGGAATTTGCCTTCACAGTCGGGCGCAAACACAGCCAGAAACTGCGTGTGATCGCACTTGTGCTGATGGCCGTATTGCCAATCGTCCTGCTGCTTTTGCCATTTTCACATATTATGGCCGCATTGGCGGTGGCAAGCCACGTCGCCGGGGCCTTGGCCGCGCGCTGGCTGTTCTTTGCAGAAGCAGAACATGTCGTCGGCCTGTACTACGGCAAACGATAAAACGTGAGGTGGGCAGCTTGCCCACCATACCAGGCGCAAGAGGGTAAGGTGGGCAAGCTGCCCACCGCCCGCTACATCAATCCGGCGTGCGCCAACCCGGCATCCACCAGCGCCTTGGTCTCATCCGCCAACTCGGTCAGCGGCAGGCGTACCTCAGGTGCGCACAGACCCAGCCGTGACATCGCGTATTTCACACCAACCAGACCCGGTTCCGCAAAAATCGCCTTGTGCAGTAGCATGACCTTGTCCTGAATGCCAAGCGCCTTGGCATAGTCACCAGCAAGGCAAGCCTCTTGCATCTCGCTCAACAACTTGGCGGCGACGTTGGCGGTGACTGAAATACAGCCTGTGCCACCTTGGGCATTGAACCCATGTGCGGTCGCATCCTCGCCAGACAACTGGATGAAATCCGGACCACATGACATGCGCTGATCGCACACGCGCGCCAAATCACCAGTCGCGTCCTTGACCCCCACGATCCGTGGCAGCTTGGCCAGTTCACCCATCGTGGCAGGCGTCATGTCCACAACAGACCGACCTGGAATGTTGTAAATAATGATCGGAATATCGGCGCAGTCGTGCAGAGCCGTAAAATGCGCGATCAACCCACGCTGCGTGGGCTTGTTGTAATATGGCGTTACGACCAGTGCCGCATCTGCCCCCACTTTTTTCGCGAACTGCACAAGGCGGATCGCCTCGGCCGTGTTGTTCGACCCGGCACCTGCAATGACCGGAATACGGCCTGCCACCGACGTCACGACCGTTTCAATGACGGTCTCGTGTTCGTCGTGGCTCAGGGTCGGGCTTTCGCCAGTGGTGCCGACGGGTACCAACCCATGGCTGCCTTGATCGACATGCCAGTCGACCAGCTTCTTGAGGGTCTCCAGATCCAAAGCGCCGTTACGAAACGGCGTGACGAGGGCAGGCATAGAACCTTTAAACATTCTCACGCTCCTTTTTTACGTGTGGCAGGCAGAGGGCCTGGGATGATTTTTCGCCGATCCTGCAAACGTTAGTTGTAACACCACGGTGGCGGGATATGCTCAGTGGGTCTAGCCATGCGCACAAAGGAAATGCAAGAGATGAGCCGTTTTGCCCTCGCGTTTTGCGCGCTTTTCCTGACAGTTGTGGCCGCTTTTGCCGAACGTCCGCGCCCATTGGGCTGGGGGATGGACGCGATGCGCAACGGCAACTGGGACGTGGCCGCAACACTGGCTGCGCGCGACGGGCCTGTCGCTGCAGACATCATTGAATGGCATCGCCTGCGCGCTGGACAGGGCAGTTATGCAGACGTTGCCGCCTTTTTGGCGCGTCGCCCTGATTGGCCGGGCGAGGCGTATTTGCGGCGGCAATCCGAACCTGCGGTCGCCGCTGCCGGTGGCGCGGCCATACAGGACTTTTACCGCGATGCTCCGCCGCAAACAGCAATCGGCGTTCTGGATTACGCGGCTGCGCAGATCGCTGCGGGCAACACGACCGACGGGCATGACCGCATCGTTTCAGCGTGGCGCACAATGCCCATGTCCGATGCAACGCGGGGCATTTACCTGTCGCTCTACCGCGATCTTTTGGCCCCCCACCACGTGGCACGCACAACGGCGATGCTTTGGCAGGGTGAACGCGATGATGCGACGGATATGTTAGACCTGATCCCAGACGGTCATGTCGCACTGGCGCGCGCGCGCATCGCTTTGCAAACGCGGGCTGACAATGTGGATGCCCGGATCGCCGCTGTTCCGGCGGATTTACAGGATGATCCGGGGCTGGCCCGTGACCGGTTCGAATGGCGCATCCGCAAGGCACGGTGGGCGGATGCCAAGGCGCTGTTGCTGGAACGGTCCAGCTCTGTCGCCGCACTGGGCCGTCCCGAGGCGTGGGGCAATCGCCGCCGCGCCATGGCCCGCGACGAGATGCGCGACGGCGATGCAATCCGAGCCTATCAACTGGCCTCGCAACACTTTCTGACCAGTGGATCGAGCTTTGCCGATCTGGAATGGCTGTCGGGCTATATCGCACTGCGCAAGCTGGATGATCCTGAGCTGGCACTCGGGCATTTTCAGACCCATCAAAACGCCACTGTCTCGCCTATCTCGCGTGGCCGGGCCGGGTACTGGATCGGGCGCGCCTTCGAGGCGATGGGCGATACCACAGCCGCGCGCGAAGCCTATGCAGAGGGCGCGGCCCATCAAACATCGTTTTACGGCCTCTTGGCGGCAGAACGTGGCCGTTTGGCAATGGATGCCACCCTTGATGGGTCAGAGGACTTTGGGGATTGGCAAGAATCAGACCTTGCCGCGCGGGACTTGTTTCAGGCGGGGCTGCTGCTGCAAGCCTCGGACGAGCTGAATCTGGCCGAACGATTCTGGACACATCTGGCCGAAGGGCTGGATCGCCAACAGGCCGGGCAACTGGGGCAAGCGGCCATCGACACAGGCCAACCCCACATTGCCGTGATGATCGGCAAGCGCGTCGCACAACGCGGGATCGCGTTGCCCGCACCGTATTACGCGCTGCATCCACTGGCATCGGCTGACCTGCCGATGGCTGCGGAAATGAACCTGTCCATCGCCCGACGCGAAAGCGAATTTGACCCCGGTGTTCAGTCAGGCGTCGGCGCACGGGGCCTGATGCAAATCATGCCCGCCACCGCCCAAGAGGTCGCAGCATCGCTGGGACGCAGCGATGAACACAGCACAGGGCGGTTGATCTCTGACCCTGTCTACAATGCCGAACTGGGTGCAACCTTCCTCAGCCAGCTTGCCGGGCGGTTTGATGGAAATGTGGTTTTAATATCAGCGGCCTATAACGCAGGACCCAGCCGCCCGATCCGCTGGATCGAACTTTACGGCGATCCGCGCCAAGAAACCGAGCGTTTCGATATCATCGATTGGATCGAACACATCCCGTTTCGCGAAACGCGGAACTATGTGATGCGCGTCACCGAAAGCCTGCCGATCTATCGTGCGCGATTGGGCCGCCCTGCGCTGCCCATCCCCTTCAGCGCGGAGTTGGCGGGATCAACCCTGTTGCCGTTCGCGCCATAGGGTGAACAGGCCTGCCGCCACAACGATCAGCGCGCCGATCACCACGTTGATCTGCAACACCTCGCCAAAAACAAGGATGCCGACCATCGCTGCAAACACCATCTGCAAATAGGCAAAGGGCTGGACCGCGCTTGCTTCTGCGACCTCGTAGCAGCGGATCAGCAACCAATGGCCCAGCGCGCCCGTCATGCACAGCGTGCCCATCCACATCCAATCAGTGTTGGTCATCGGCTCCCAGAACCACAGGCCCACCAACGTCGTTGCAATGGCACCCGTCGTGCCCGTCCAGAAAAAGCTGGTGGCCGTCGCATCGTCCCGCGCGACGTAGCGTGTCAGCAACCCATACGTCGCAAACATGACCGCCGCGATCAGCGGGATGATCGCTGCCGGGTTGAAAACACCCAGTCCCGGTTTCAAGATGAACAGCACTCCGACAAAACCGACTCCAATCGCGACCCAGCGCCGCCAGCCGACCCGTTCCCCCAAAATAGGACCGGACAGGGCCGCAACCAACAAAGGATAGGCAGCAAAGACGGCGTGGCTTTCGACCAGCCCCAGTATCGTAAAGCCAGTGACCATGACGCAAATCTCTGCGGCCAACAGCGTTCCGCGCAGGATTTGAATAACAGGCCGCGAGGTGCGGGCCGCGGACACGATCCCGCCTGCCTTGCGACTTGCAATCGTGATGACAAAGGCCGCAAAGAACCAATAGCGGATCATCACGACCATATAGACGTTGTATTCGCCTGCCAGGTGCCGCGAAATCCCGTCTTGCCCTGCAAATACGACAGATACGGCGACCATCAGCAAAATGCCCAGTCGCGTGTTATTGCCCGCGCTCATGGCATGACCGCGCGCGTCATGTGGCGCTTGCGGCCAAAGCCGGGGGCACGCGTCACGGAAAACCCCGCGTCCTGAAGGCCCCGGCGCACAAACCCCGCCGCAGTATAGGTGGCTGCCGTGCCATGGGCTGCCGTGTGGCGCGCAACCTCGGCCATCAAATCAGCACCCCACATTTCAGGGTTCTTGGCAGGCGAAAACCCATCCAGATACCACGCATCTGCACGCCCGTTCCACGCAGGCAACGTTTGTCGCACATCCCCGAAAACCACCTGAACCGTTGCGTCGTCAAATGTTGCGCGACCGTCAGGGCCCAAGCCGCCAATCAACGCATCGGCCAATGGGGACAGTTCAGGAAACGCTGCCAACGCAGCCTGCATATCCGCAGGGGCCATCGGAAACGCCTCGAAACTGACGAAATGAAACTTGCCGGGCACGCCTGCTGCGCGCCATGCCGCCCATGTGGTCAGAAAATTCAATCCCGTGCCAAATCCAAGTTCGGCAATCAACAACCCATCCCTGAACCGCGCTGGCAAACCATTGCCGTCCAGAAACACATGCCGCGTTTCAGCCAGACCATTGTCCAGACTGAAATACGGGTCATCAAACTGCACCGATACCGGCACGGCACCGTCACGCCACTCCAGTTCTGCCTGCTGGTCCTGCATCGTCTGTCCCTGTAAGAAGCGCGCTCAAAGCAGCGCGACCTTGGCGGAAGGATTAAGGCTTGGCAACGGCAGAGATAACAGTACGGGGGGCGGGTATCTTTGGTCTGTCAATTGCGTGGGTCCTGACCCAACGTGGCGCGCGTGTGCAGGTCATCGATCCCTTCGGACCCGCAGCCGGGGCAAGCGGCGGAATTGTGGGGGCCCTTGCG
>Ga0209198_1000944_pt1 | contig 23728 bp, 18 predicted proteins | sample COGITO_mtgs_1105_2_FD_184804 | JGI IMG/M metagenome (GOLD analysis project Ga0209198, IMG submission 184804) | Pelagic marine microbial communities from North Sea - COGITO_mtgs_110519 (SPAdes) (version 2) | ecosystem: Environmental > Aquatic > Marine > Epipelagic ...
CTTTTTTTGTCTGCTTTTATCTCACTGTTTTTGTGATACGAAAAACCCCAATTACAGTGATTGACTTGTATTGATTTTGTTTGTACGTTTGGCAAAATAAAAGTCTAATTATTAATTTCCGAGTTTCTAAAAAATTAAAAGAAAATCCCCTAAACTTAAATATCTATGAAGAATCCATTAAACAAATTTGCAAAAGGAATGTTTGCAATAATTACAATTAAATTATTATTCTTTAGTATTATTTTTTTAAACCAAGCTTGTCAAACAGATTTTGGAATTATTGAAAACGAACAAGAACAGATTGCACTTAATAATTTTGAAAAGTTGGCTAAAAAGACCACTTTTGAATTAAATAATGTAACATTGAAGCAGAATTATTTTTCAAAAAATCAACAAAAAGATTCGTTACAACTAACAAAAAAAATAATTGAACCGTTGATTGAAGCCTCAAAAGAATTATTTTCTACTTATGGTGTTAACGAAAATGATTTTAAAGAGGAATTTAATTCTAACGATCCCCGAATAGCTATTCTAGGTTTTGCGCTATTAACTGCAAAAAGAAAAAACAATTCACTTGCTATGAACTTATCGGAATTATTTATAACTAATCTACACGCACAAGATACATTTGATTGCGCTATTCGGGCGGTTGGAATAGATGCAGTTATTGAACTTTTTAACGGAAAAGTAACAAAAGCAATTGCAAAAAAAGCAATTAAAAAAATTGCTTCAAGGACATTAGGTTGGATTGGTGCCGCATGGGCAGCTTACGAGTTTGGGGATTGTATGGGTTGGTATTAATATAAATAACAAATAATGAAATATTTAAAAATAACAAAAGTTCGTTTTTTATTGTACCTGTTTATATTTATTGGCTCAATATATTCTGTTTTTAACGGTGGGTTTTATGGTATGGCTAAGTATCATAAATTAGGTTTAATTTTACTTTTGATTGTTCTATTAATTACACTAACAATCTCAATAAATCAGCATTACAAGCAAAATAAATAATAACTACAAAAAGTTTTTTTTCGGACTTGCTTATAATTTAAGTAAGTCCGTTTTGATTGAGGTTTCAACCTCAACTTTTATATTGATATCCTCTTTTAACCTTTTAATAGCTTTTTATAAGGCTCCCAATTCTTCCAGTTTTTAATTTATTATACTATTATTTTATCAATAAATAAATTTAGAATACATTGATTTTTATGAAATTATATAAATATTTTGTATTTTTAGATTAGAGTGCTCTACTGTAGTTTTTCTTTCGGAATTTTTCAAGACTTATTACTTTTATTTTACAATTAATAAAAGGTATGTTTGGAAGCAACTAACTAACCTATTTAAAAAACAAATAACATGAAGAAATTTTTAATTTTATTATTAATTACACCTGTACTAGTATGGGGTCAAGTAAAGTCAGGTACGTCTTATTCGGAGCACCCAGCTTATGATGTAATTACCGACAGTTACCGAGTATTTGAATCAGGAACTGAAGCGGAACTAAGAGCCCTCTTTACTGAAGATGCCAAAATATGGGCTCCAGGTGAAAAGGAAGCGGGGACTGTAGATGAAGAAGTAACAAATATGCTGTGGTGGCAAGAGAATTTTAAAGATATTAAATTCAGTGTAATGAAAGGAGCTACACAAGATATCATAAAATATAAGGGCGATAAAAAAGGTGTTTGGACTATGGACTGGATGGTGTTCTCTGCAACACACAAAACTAGTGGATTGCCTGTAAAGGTGAATATTCACTCAAATAGTTACGTGACCAAAGAAGGAAAAATAGCAATGTCAGAGAAACACTTCGATAGAGAATCTGCTGGTGCGCAAATTCAAGCTTCTTTTGGTTGGAAAAGAAACGGCCGCGTATATGACGAACATCCAATCATCGATAAACTAAATGAAATGGTTGCACATTTTGAGGCTGGAGAAATAGCTGAATTGGCTACTTACTTTAGCGAAGATGCAAAATTTTACCGCCAGGGTACAAATGGAAGCATAAACCTAGAAGAGCGAACAGCTACTTGGAATCAAGAAGTGGCAAAAAATAGTGTTCGTGATTTAGAACAATCTGGATATCCAGATGCAATTTATTACTCAAAAGATGAAGGCCAGTGGGTCGTTCAATCTTGGTGGTGGGTAAACAATACTGACGCAGAAACAGGAGAAAAAACTCGTAGAAATTTACACATGATTCACAGCTTTAATAAAGACGGAAAAGTTGATAGTGAAGTTATCTATATGACAAATTAAAAAAAACTATTATATAGTTTCTTTAAAAAACCATAAAACAAACCCACTTTAGTAGTGGGTTTGTTCTTTTATATAACCTCGTTATTTTAACAGAATGGTATTGTATAATACTGCACAATCTAGAGAAATCAGAATCCTGAATAAAAGTAAGCTTATTAAACCTTGAAAACTCTCCTAAAAAATTCGATACTTCACTCCTATTCTCCATAATAAAATCCACTAGAATTAAACTAATTTTTCCAAACGAGGTTAATTAGTAGCATTAATAAAGAATCGTGTTTAGGATAGAATAAAAGAATACGGGAAACAAAATAGTAATCTTTGCGGTTTAAAAGGAGGTTTTTCTACTATTGTTGTGTTATGTTATGTTATTTTCAACTCACTGTTTTCAGGGATAAAAAAACCCCATTTTCAGGGATTGACATGCATCCCTTTTGTATGTAAATTTACTTACTTTTCAAAAGTTCGGTTAAGATTGGACTTATAATAGTTTTTTTTTCGGGCTTCCTTCTAGGAAGCCTGTTTTTTGTAACCTTTATTTTTTGAGAACAACAAAGTTGTATCCAATTTTATCTTATCTCAGGAAAGAAGGTTCAATTTATATTAACTAAATTAGCTACGCATTAAAAAACGTAACGATTATGAAAACAGCATCCATACTCCTTGGAATCATAGCCATCGTATTTGTCGGAATACAACTTTTCTCTTTGAAAAGTCAAAAAAATATTGAAACCTACTCTTATGTTGTAAATAAAAAATATGATCAATTTGAAATACGAAGTTACAAAGCGACTTTATTTACTTCAGTTAAGCTCTCTACAAAAAAATATAAAGAAGCGTCCAGTAAAGGCTTCTCAATTTTAGCAGGATATATCTTTGGTAATAATAATCGAAATGAAAAAATAGCGATGACCTCTCCAGTATCGATGTCATTGAAAGATTCTACAACGATGATGTTTATGGTTCCAAAGAAATATAAAAAGGAGACACTCCCTCAGCCCAACCTATCAAAAATAAAATTTAAAGAAGAACCTGCAAAAACTGTAGCGGCTATAAACTTTAATGGCTGGGCTAGTGATAAAAAAATTAAAAAGTACAAACAAAAACTAAAAGAGGCTTTAGATAAGGAGGGAATACTTTATAAAAATAGATTTCAATTTTTAGGATACAATGCGCCTTACGAAGTTTTTAATCGGAAAAACGAAATTATAGTAGAACTAGAATAAAAACATATTCATACAACAGACCTAAAAGTATGCGAACCTTCTTTTTTAGATTTTAATTATTTTCTTGTGCAATAAATTTGTGTTGGTTTGAATTTGTAAAAGATAAAGCCCATTTTCGAAAGCACTCAAATCCACCTCAACTTTACTTTGATTAAAAGTGTAGGTTCTGACTAATTTTCCATTTAAACTATAGAGTTTTACGTTGTGAATTTCTCCCAAAGAAATTTTCAGGGTTAACAAATCGGACACTGGATTTGGACCAAGAACAACATATGGCTCAATTTGAACAGAATTAGTTGAAAGATTTCCAGCAATATCATTTATTGCCGTCCAATTACTGGCCAAACTATTGTCTAATCCTAAACTTTTTAGTTGAAGCAATGAACCATCACCGTCTGCCTCTTCTGGCCATGGCAATACATCATTATAAGTAACTTCATCAATAACATTTCCATATGCGTCTAATAATACAAGATCTTCACCATCATTTGACAAACTTCTCGAAAATTCACCAAAAGGCTCAAATCCATAACGCTCTTTAAAAGACTCGCTTTTATTTGCCAAATAGATTGACTTATAACCAGAGATTGAAGCTCCGGAAGAAAACTGATAGGTCAATCCTAAGCCCCCAAAATAAATACCTGTTAAATTTACAGAAGATGCGCCGTTATTTATAATTTCAATAAACTCAAAATCACTTGAATCTTGGTCTTCTTGTACCAAAGGATGATAATTTATTTTAGAAATGACCAAGGGAGGTGTTGACACATTATCACACAAACTTGTGTCAGATAATTGACCTGAAATCCAACTGATTCGCTCAAATATAAATGATTTTAATGCACTAATTTGATCTTCAAATTGACCAGTAGTCCCATATATTAATTCCTGACGTGTCGCTGCTTCTGAAATAAGTGTTTTGGTGGTATCGATGAGATTAGAAATAGCATAGGAATTCAGAGGCATTCCAGGGGCAATAAGTTCCTTCCAACGCTTAGTCAAATAGCATTTAAAAACGGAATCATTAAATAAATCTGTCCAAAATTTCGTCCCCATATTTTCATACTCAAACTGCCAGAGATATGTTTTACTTCTATCAAAACCAAAATCAAATAAATCATTTCCAAACGTTAAATTAAAATCCCAAATAGGTCCAGCTCTCAGTTTGCCATTACGGTCTTTATGAAAAAACGTACTAAACTGATATCCATCTGCATTGGATGCAAGTTCGTTGAGGATCATAAAATCTACAAATGAAGGAATGTCTATCACGGATGGATACCCTGTTGTAATAGAACTGTTGCCTTGGCTTGCATATCCTTCAAGCTTCCTAAATTCATTCTTTATATACTCATTTTGCTGAAACTTAACGGTCGTCGGCTTAGGATGCTCATGGATATAATTCACCTGACCCCAACCATAAGAATCCATATACCAAGCTGGTGTATCCGCCCCCTCATTTTTATCTGCTTTGGTAATATACCCCCCTGTAATCTTGGGAAATGATAGATCAGTTTCTTTAATTTTATTAATATCAATACGACTGTCATCTGCTTTTAATTTCTCTTGCAACACATAAATACCTCGAAAATTTCCATTCAATACCACTTCACAATAACGACCTCTTGAGGCATAGTTGCCTGTTAAGTTTGAAAGTTTATAACTGAGGTAATCTCTCATAAACGAGGGGTCATAGGCTAAACCATTCAAAATCCAATCATTCTCTTTGGGCATATCAAGAAAGGATACATTTACTTTTTCACCCAGATCATCATAAGGAGTAAATGCATATTGTTTTTTATCTAATAGAGCTGAAGAAGATCCCCGATATTCAATTTTAATAGCCCCATCATAGTGAAGAGCTGAAGTATTATTGATGTCTGTCAGAAAATTTCGTTGCCCATTAGCGTTGTATATAATTTTCATCGTGGCATTGATCTTTGGGTCATTAGGAATTTCTTGACCTTGTGCTGTATTGATGACTACGATCGGTAGGTTCGAAGACTTAAAGGTAACATCAACAGGAATCGAAGGAGTTTCAAACCAAGAGGGAGGGGTTCTATAATCATAATTCGATGAGGTAATCCCTAGAGAAAGTACCGGAAGCGCAGACAAATCGGAGGAATTAATTGATTCGTTATGGACTTGCACGGCAATTACATTAGTCCCTGTAGTTAACAACGCTGTATCTAGTGTAAAACGTTCCGGGGCAAGTCCCCGAGGAAGTAGTGCTTCGTGTAACCCATCACTTGTCTGATCAAAACTAGGCACAGATCCTGAGACTAAATTTCTAGCAATCTCTTGTCCATTTAGATAGGCAACAAAGCCATCGTCATAATCAAGATCTAATACCATAGCCTCTACCACAGATGCATCTGTAATTGTAAAGGTAGCTCGAATATACACAGACATCGTGTTTGATAAAATTGTGGCATCATCACCATCTCCGTATCCAAAACCTGATGCTCCAGTACTCCAACTTGATGAATTAAATTGTACTTGATTCCAATTTGAATTGGGTTGTGAGGTGGGAACAAGATACTGCCATTGATCGCCGGGAAGAACGACACTTTCCCAGTGGTTAACTTGAGCAGCTGCAAGAAATGAAGAAAAAATACAAACTAAATATAGGTATCGCATGAAAAAACAAACTTTAAAAAAATGGGAAAAAACTATTTACTAATTGGAATTAAAATTAATGATTATAGTATATAAAATATTAAATAGTACCCATACAAAAAACATACAGATTAAAAAATCTACACAATTTAAATCTTAAAATAAGAAAGGGTTCTTTTAAAATTAAAAAGACGGTATTGAGTAGATGTTAAAAAATGTTTTATTTGGGTAGATAAACTCTGTTAGCTGTTTTCAGGACATCTGCACGATCAAATGACATTTTTTTTGTTTTAAAATTTGCAAATAAATCCATTTGATCTGTGTAATGTGGACTCTCTGGTCTCCTGCTATTTCCAAAAGAGATCACAGATTCGTAATAGGTTTTAGTCGGAGTAAAGCGAACCATACCTATGTAAGACTCTCCGTGTGTAATTTTAATACGTCCATTTTTATAGGGACTTCCTCGCATCGCTGTTACCACATCGGGGAGACCAAAAATAGGAAGTTCTTTGGTTCCTCTAACCAACTTTTGAAAATCTCCAAGCTGCATCCGTTCACTGTCAAAATGCGTTTTCATATAGGCTTTTGTAATTTTTAAGGCTTCAAACAATACTTCATGTGTAAAAATACGATCTTCTCCTAAGTTTCTGAAAAAAGGCCCCAGTTGGTAATATAACAATGCATAGGCTCCTGCACCATAAGAGGAGGCATTGGCAACTCGATCCCAATTCTTAATATCTGATAAAAGTACACTAACCGACGGATAATCTTCTACCTTCATCTCAAACAACGGGTTTAAATCCATATAATTATACTGTAACGGAGTTGGTAATTGATGATCATACTTAATGCGCTTGAAACGCTCATAATCAATATGTTCCTCTTCCTCGAGCAACGCTAATAAACGTATAGATCGATTGTTGTCGTAGGTTTCATAATTCATTGCTTTTGCAAAATTTACTGATATCGGATTATCGGCCTTTCCGGAGGATTTAAAAGGACTGTGGTTTGCATTGTATACAAAACCTGATTTTGGATTCACTACTTGCGGTAATGCGGAAATGTCGTAGTAGGTATTCCAAAGGGTCTCTTTGGTATTTCCAGGAACTACGTCTGTCCAATTATATCCTTTCGCCCTAATAGGAATTTTACCATTGGAAATATAAAAAATAGTATCGTTCCTGTCTGCGTATCCGATATTATATCCTGGCAATGCCTTCATTTCTAAAGCCTTGTAGAATTCAGTAAAATTAGTAGCCTTGTTCATACGCCACCATTGTTCTAGAGCATTGATGTTTGTAGTACTTGGGGTACGAACTGAATACACCCCTGTTTTATTTTTTAGTGTGGGACCATAAATACTTCGATAGAATTTTTTGGATATAGGAATGTTAATTCCAAGAAATCTAAACGTAAGTCTTGCTTTGAATTTTTCTAATTTATGAGGTACACCGTCAACCAAGTAAATATTTTTTTTCTTTGGATGCATTTCCAATGCAAAAACATCTGCTTTGTCGGGATAGTTTACGGTGTGTGTCCATCCTAGGAATTCGTTGGCCCCCGTTAATATACAAGGGCTTCCAGGAAAGGAAGCTCCGATAATATTGGTACCTTCTTTGCTAACCAAATGCGCTTCATACCAGGAGGTTGCTCCCTCTAAAGGCTGATGCGTATTGATCGTTAAAAAAGTTTGATTGGAGTGAGTTCTACTTCGATTAACCGCTATTAAATTCGAGCCTTTGGTGTCTTGATTTATTTCAAACGGCCAGGACAAGTTATCGTTCACGATGCCAGTTACAAGTCTATCGGCTCCATTTGAGATAAAAAGTTGCAACTGGGTATACCGAAGTAGCTTTTTTGGTGTAATTGGAAATAACTTTTTTTCGAGCACTTCATTTGGGTGTTTGATCGCAAATGCATTCAACCCCTCCGAAAAGGCTTCAAGAAGTGATATAAATTTAGCGTCGAGTGTGTGATATAAATCATTTACAGTCCTTTCGGATTGAATAAATTGAGTTAAAAAATCGGCACCAGCTCCTTTTAATCCAATACGTTTTCCTAACATCCCATTCCCAGCTAAATAGGCTTCTTGTATGAGCTTAAAATGGTCTTCAGCTTGCGCCCAAGCATACCCATATGCTACTTCTGAATCTGTATCGGCATAGATATGAGGCACCCCAAAATCATCTCTAATAATCTCAATATTATCAGGATTTATCTGAGAATAACTTTTAAAACTGATGCTTAAAATGAAAAGGAAATAAATTGATTTTTTCATGAAAAAATATTTTCACAAAAATAAGACCCTACCAATTAAAATTTAGTTATAATAAAGTTAATTTAAAATTGAAATTAATTCAGTAATAACATACAGATATTGGACTCAATGTGATTTTATAATTACAATAATAAATCAATTCATTGAAGTCTCTTACAATCTAAAATTGGATTTTGAACGAACTAATATCACTTTATATTTTGCGCTTATTTTTGAAACTCTAGCGTATTTAATGAAGGTTTTTAAAAAGAAATATTCGTTATATTTACAATGTCTTTAGAAAATTGAACGAATCATTCGTTCTTAATCTAAACATAAAATATCCTATACTTATGTTCAAATTATTTACTACACTAGTTTGTATCGTCTTATTAAATTCTGTTGATTATTCAAGATCAAATGAGTCATTATATGATATTAAAATAGAAGGGATTGATGGAGAAATAATTGATTTAAACCTATACAAGGGTAAAAAAATACTCTTTGTAAATATAGCATCTAAATGTTGGTTTTCATACCAATATGAAGGATTACAAGAGCTTTACACCACTTATAAAGACAAATTGGTTGTTATTGGCGTACCTTGTAATCAGTTTAGAAATCAAGAACCCGGAACCGCATTAGAAATAAAAACATTTTGCAGCCTAAACTATGATGTTGATTTTCCTTTGACTTCAAAATCTTACGTAAAAGGAAATAATCAACATGAATTATACCAATGGCTAACAATGAAAAGTAAGAATGGAAAGAAAAATTCATCTGTAAAATGGAACTTTCAAAAGTATTTAATTGATGAAAAAGGAGAATTGATCGATGTTTTTTATTCATTCACGAAACCCATGAGTAAAAAAATAACCAAATTAATTTAACCCTTTTGGTCAATGAAAAAAAATTTTCCTTTCTCAAAACATATTTTAACAAGAAAATCCCCAACTTTCGAAGCACAAAAAAATCCACAACAAGATGTTATGGATTTTAATTTTACAGGTGCTTGGCACTATTTATTGTTCAATTAATACACTCTTTCATTTACATAAAAAGTTTGCACTTTTCCATTTACAATTAATGCATCGTGAACTTGATTTACTTTCACCTCTTTCCCATCGACAGTTAACGTAACATCATGACCAGAAGTCACATATTGTCTTAAGACCCCATCTTTGGTTGTAAATTCGTTTGCAATTGCATATTTAGTCACCCATTTAGGATTGTTATTTGCAAACCATTCCTTTAAAAAAGCAGCATGAGCTTCTGTCCCATCGATAAACTCTCCTCTAGGTCCGTAGGCTTTAAAACCCTTCTCTGCGTTTAATCCTTTGATGGTCTCCATATCTTGTTCGTTATGCGCTTTGATGTATTTTTCCCAAACAGCAACTGTTTCCATATTGCCTCCAAAAAGAGGTGTTTTAACACCCTCTGTTATATCAAATCCAATTGCTACTGGAGTTGAAATAGTTTCTTTAGCAGGTGTATTAGTACAAGAGAACATTAGCAATGACATTGCTGATAATAATAATATTTTTTTCATCTTAAATTAATTTTAAATTATGTAAGTAAATATAAAAATTAATTGCTAAAAAAAATCATTAATTAAGATAACATTATAATAGAGGTATCATTTTTTATATTGATGGGGATTTTCCCTAATTCCTTTTTTAAATAACTTTCTTACTGTTGTTCTTAGACTATTGTCCATCCTTAAAAGTACATCTGTTATTTTCTGAGTAGACCTTCCTCTAAATAATGTAATGTGAAAGTTATCGTGCGGTGATAAAGGAGTTTTAGAAAAATAATAATTAGAGATACAGGCCCTTATGTCATCTGTTTTAACTTTATTCACAGCGTGCCAAGATTTTTGATGCGTAGCCATGACAACCAATCTATTGTACTTGCTTTCAATTTCAATAGGTGCATGTTCTAAGCCATTGTTCCATAATTCTAAATTTCCTCCATTTTCTAATTTCCAATTTGGTGAAACATAGAAAAGTAAATTTAATACCCTCCAAAGCTTTTGATCTTTATCATGAGAATTGTCTATATGCGGCTGCAAATAATTATCTTTTTTCATTAGAGAAACTCCTCCAGCATATAAATTTTTGTCAGGTAAAATATTTTGTAACCCACAAATTTCAGCAATAATAGAAACAACCTTTTCTTCTTGAAAAGCATATATTATTTCCTCTAGAAGAGGGTGATACTTATTCATTTGGTATGCTACATACTTATATTCCCTTATATTTTTTTTCAACTCTGAATCTGACAATTTTGGTAAGTTTTGGTAAATTTCCTCAATCAAATCCAACGGCAATAACTTATCAATATAGAAGTAGCCTATTTGATTTTTAGTCTCTGAAAATTGCTTTTTTAGTGCTTCTTTTTCAGTTGTTAATCTCTTGAAAATTAAAGATGCTATTTGATTTCTATGATTCATTTATAATTTTCTAAGGATGTACTTAATTAATGAGAGTATATAAAATAAAGGCGCTAAATAAACGGAACTTAAATTGGTCTTTAAACTGATTTCCTCCTGATAAATCTTCCATTGTCCTTTTTTAGAGACTCCGTCTGAATTACAGGTTGCAATTAATAAATCTAAAATTTCACAGGGAATCTTTTTCTTATATAAATAAATATGAAACCAATAATCAGACAAAATTTTATAGGTTAAATTATAGGTAGTTTCTAAAAACAGGTTTTTCTTGTAAAATGTTCCTTGATGATGTAAGCCATTCCAAAGCCATATCGTAGAGGACCAAGTTGGTGTCTTTACGGTCTTATATTTACTATATATAAATGGCCTTGTAGTACCAAAATACCCGATTTTTCCAGATACCAAGGAATGTCCTTTTTTTATTGAACTAAAAACATTCGCTAAAACAGCATCATTAGAAAAAACATCACCACTCCCTAAAAAGAAAAGCCATTCGCCTTTCGATTTTAAAATTCCTTTATTCATCGCATCATAGATACCACCATCTGTCTCCGAAATAAAATAAAAAGGAGGCAAAAGCGTCTTTAAATATTCTTGTGTCTTTTCAGAAGAATTTCCATCAATAATCCAAACTTCAAAATCTTTTAACGTTTGATTTTGAATACTTTGTATTGTTATTTTTAATCCTTCCAGATTATCAAAAACAGGTATTATTATGGTTAGTTTTGGATTGATAGTTCGTTATTTAAAGTAGGTTTCTAATTTTTTTGCTTCAGTTTCCCAACATAAAATTTCTTTGGTTTCCTGTTGGTTCTTTTTTATGGTTGCCAAGAGAGTTTTATCTGCTAAAAGCTCATTAATTTTTTCTGCAATTTTCTTTGGTGTGTAATCATCTACAATTACACCCACCTTGTACTGATTTATAATTCTTGAAATTTCAGGCATATTCCCTGCAACAATAGGAATTCCTGCATGAATAAAATCGAATAACTTATTGGGTAATGAAAACGTAAAACTCAAACCAAGAGGCTCCTCTAAAACCATCCCTAAAGTAGCTAATTTTGTGTAATTTAGTAGTACATCTCTATCTATTCTTCCTAAAAAATGAACTCGATCTGACATTTTTTCATCAACAACAAATTCCTTTAATTCTTGCTCAACTTTTCCATAGCCAATAATTACTAAATCTAAATTTTCTATGTATTTTAAAGCACTTATCATAGGTTTGATACCTCTTCCCGGGTTTAAAACACCTTGATAAAGTATTGTTTTATTTTGAGTTGGAAAGTGTTTTTTTTCCAATAAAAAATCAGGTTTTTTTGGGGGGACATTTCTAATAACTCCCATCTTATTTTGATATTTTTTATCGTAAAAATCAGCAATAGATTGACTAACTGTAAAGGATTTTTTAACTTTTGGAAGAAAAAAACTCTCTAGTTTTCGCCAAAAATTTTGAACAAATTTTCTACCTTGTAATTCTGGACCTTCGGAAAAAAGTTCGTGACTATCAAAAACCAACTCAATATTTTTTAATTTACTGATAAAAAAACACCCTGGCAATGTATCTAAATCATTTGAAATAATACAATTGTATTTTTTAAATAAAACATAAAAGAACAATCTTATATTATATTCTGCATAAAATAAAAAATTGGTATTGAAAAAATGTTTTTTCCTTATAATTTTATAGGCTCTATTGACAGCAATCGTATTTGGCAATACTCTACCATAAACAAGAACCTCAAAACCTGTTTCAACGAGATAGCTACATATTTTATGAACTCTATAATCGGTTGAAATATCATTTGTTACGGCAACAAAAATTTTTTTTGGTTTTAAGATCATAGATTACATACTATACCATTGTTTTTTGAGCAACTTCAAACAATTCTCCAGCTTCACATTTTATGGTTTTCTGTTTGAATTTTACAATCAATTGATAATCGTGAGTGGCCATTAAAATAGTTTTGCCACTTTGATGAATCTGATTTAAAAGAGCCATTACCTCTAAGGAAGTTTTAGGATCTAAATTTCCTGTTGGCTCGTCTGCCAAAATTAATTCTGGGTCATTTAATAATGCTCTTGCAATTGCAACTCTTTGCTGCTCTCCACCAGAGAGCTCGAATGTTTTTTTAAAGTATTTGGTCTGCATACCAACTTTATCTAAAACCTCATTAATTTTTTCTTTTATGAGCCCCTTATCTTTCCAACCTGTAGCTTTTAAAACGAATTCTAAATTTTCAAAAACGGTTCTATCGCTCAATAATTTGAAGTCTTGAAAAACAATTCCTATTTTTCTCCTTAAAAAAGGAATTTCTTTTTCTTTTATTTTTTTTAAATCAAAATCTACAATATGTCCCATCCCTCTTCGCAATTTTAAATCGCCATATAGTGTTTTCATAAGACTGCTCTTTCCGCTTCCTGTTTTTCCAATTAGATAATAAAACGCCCCTTTTTGTATTGTTAAATTAACTTTAGACAAGACTAGATTATCTCTTTGATAGATGTCTGCATTTTCTAAAAATAAAATTGGTTTTTGCATAAAATGAGTTGTTTTTACAAACTTAAAAGTTTCTACCGATTATATACTATGAATTCCTAACAATTCTTAGATTTGAAAAAAAACTTAATTATTAAATACTTTTCATCAAACAAAATTAAAAAAACTTCGTTATGATTTAAGTATTAAAAACAATTGCATGAAATTCCCTGTATTTAGAAAACGTTTTTTATCCTGTTTCATTGCATTCATTTCTTTAATTACTTATGGACAGCAAACGATTGTTGAGACACCTGTTTCAAAAGAATTTAATAATGCATTACAATTATTTAATAATAAAGCATATGCAGCTGCAGAAAAAAGTTTTGAGACCATCATTGAAGGGACTGTTTATAATTACACCTTAAAATCAAATGCAAGGTATTATCATGCATTGTGTGCTATCAGATTAAACCAACCAGAAGCAGCTAAAAAAATACTACGTTTTATTGAAAAAAACCCTTATCACCTTAAAAAAAATAGCGCGTGTTTAGATATTGCAAATTACTACTTTGATAACAAAAAAGCTGCACATGCACTTCAATGGTATCAAAAAGTAACTCTCGATCTTATTTCGGAAGAAACTAAAAAAGAACTCAGTTTTAAGATGGGATATGCTTATTTAGTAACAGAAAACTTACAAAAAGCTAAAAAAAAGTTTCTAGTATTAATCAATGATCTTAAATATGGAAACGACGCGAGGTATTATTATGGATACATAGCGTATAAATTAGAAGATTATGGAATTGCTGAATCTACTCTTAAAGAAATCGCAGATAATGAATCATATCGTGGAGAGATTTCGTATTATTTATTAGATATTAGTTTTAAGACCGGAAAATTTGAACGCTCCATTGATCTCGGGAAAGAACTTCTAAAAACCGTTCAAAAAAAACAGCAATCTGATATTTGTAAAATAGTTGGAGAAAGTTATTTTAATTTAAAAAAATACAAAGAAGCAATCCCTTTTTTAAAAGAATACAAGGGTAAAAAAGGAAAATGGAATAATACAGATTTTTATCAATTAGGAACAGCATACTATCAACAATCTGATTTTAAAAATGCGATGCGTTACTTTAATAAAATTATTGATGAAAAAAATTATATAGCGCAGAATGCTTATTATCGCTTGGGAGAATGCTACCTTCATTTAAATCAAAAACCCGCGGCTTTAAATGCTTTTAAAACAGCTTCTGAAATGGATTTCAATAAGTTAGTCAAGCAAGATGCTGCACTTAACTATGCAAAATTAAGTTACGAAATAGGAAACCCTTTCAAAAGTGTTGCTCGGGTTTTACAAAATTTTCTTCAGAGATATCCAACGTCGAAAGCATCTGAAGAAATCAACAATTTAGTGATCGCTTCGTTTCTTCATCAACAAGACTACAGTGGAGCACTTGCTTTTATAGAGCAGAAAAAAACCACAAAGAATAATCCTATAATAGCTGAGATAAGCTTGTACAAGGGAATGCAATTATTCAATGAAAATAAATTAAAAAAAGCGCGCACTTTTTTTATCAGAGGTCAAAAAGCAACAGAATTATTGATTAAAGAAAAAGCAAAATATTGGGAAGCTGAAACTTTATACCAATTAGAGAAATACAACGAGGCTCTTAACAAATTCATTCTTTTAAAAAAGGAATTAAAATCAAAATTAGAGGAATTTGCACTCATTGACTATCATATAGGTTACTGTAATTTCAATCTTAAAAAATTTGACAAGGCTATAATTGCTTTTGAGAGCTTTGTAAAAAATAACCCCAAAGAAAAACAACTAAAAGGAGATTCTTATCTGCGTTTGGGGGATAGCTATTTTGCTTTAAGAGATTATAAAAAAGCTGTTCTCTCTTATACTAACATTCCTGAAGATAGGGGCTCAGGTGCAGGTTATGCAAAATATCAAATTGCAATGAGTGTTGGATTTACAGGAAATAACAAAGAAAAAATTGCAGTATTAACTCATATTATAAGTAATTACGAGAATTCAAATTTAATAGATGACGCCTTATTTCAACTTGCCAAAACCTATACATTGATCAATGAGAATAAAAAAGCACATCATGCCTATAATCAGTTAACCGATAAATATCCCAACAGTGTTTTCTTACCAAAAGTATTAGTAAGACAGGGGCTCCTATACTATAGTGAAAATCAAAATAAAAAAGCAATTGAAAAATTTAAAAAAACAACAGAGCAATTCCCAAATTCTCCAGATGCGATGGAAGCTGTTGCCAATGCAAGAACTGTTTATATTGATACTGGTGCTATCGAAGAATATCTCAGTTGGATAAATACGTTAAAATTTATGAAAGTTTCTAATTCAGAGATTGATAACACTTCATTTGCAGTTGCTGAAAAAAAATATTTTGAAGCTAAAAATGCAGATCACATCATAAGTGAACTTTCAAAATACTTAGACAAGTTTCCGCAAGGAATACACAAATTAAAAGCAAATTATTATTTAGCTGATGTCTTTTTTAACATCAAAAAAAATAAAAAAGCTGTTGTCTATTATCAAAACATCTTAAGAGAAGAACTGAATGAGTTCACTGAAGAAGCGCTCACAAAATCATCTCAAATCTATCTTCAAAATAAAGAATTTGAGAAAGCAATCCTAATTTTAAATAGGTTGGAAAAAGAGGCCTATGCAACCGAAAACATTTTTTTTGCTCAGCGCAATCTGATGAGAGCATATTATGAAACAGATGCTTTTAAATTGGCACTAGAGTATGCAAGAAGAATTCTTTTAAAAGATAAATTGGAGACTAAATTAACACAGGAGGCCAAGATAATGATTGCACGTTCTTCGATAAAAATTGAAGACTTTTATACTGCAGAAAAATACTATGCTGATCTAGAAAAAAATGCCTCAGGAAAATTAAAAGCAGAAGTGCTATATCATCTTTCATTGTTTAAAAACCGACAAAAAGAATATATCCAATCGAACGAAATAGTTCAAAATTTAATAGCCAATTATTCCTCTCATAAATACTGGGCCGTAAAAAGCTATGTAATAATGGGTAAAAATTATTATGGATTAGAAGATGTATACCAAGCTACATTTGTATTGGAAAATATTATGAAAAATTTCAAACAATTCGAAAATATTGTTAAAGAAGCAGAAACGGAATTAAAGTTAATAAAACAAAAAGAGGCAAAAACCAATAACTCAGTATCTATAGAAATGAATGAAACCACCCAAAAAAAAGACTTAAAAAAATAAAACTAAATGAAAAAAGGTATTGTATTCTTTTTTATATTTTTCCCTATTTTAAGTTATATCGCTCAAAATAAAGAACAAATAAAAGACACTATTAAAACAGAGATTGTAACTATTGAAACCAAATACAATCCAAAAATTTCCAATGCAAAAAAAATAAAGCAACACCCCCAAATAGAGCTATTAGAAAGAAACCAAAAGATAAAATTAAAATACACGACTTTACCAGCACCAATTGCATCTACCTTTATTCCTAAAGGGGGTGTCATGAAACGAATGAACAACAGTGGTAAAGAACGTGTCTTTAAAAACTATGTAGCAGCCGGTTTTGGAAATTATACATCACCTTATTTTGAAACTTATTTAATTCATAACAATAGATTTGACGATGCGTTTGGCTTGAATGCAAAATATAATGGGTCTCTTAAAAACATTAGAAATTCAAGCTTAAATTCAAGTTTTTCGAACTTTGACATAGGTGCTTTTTACAAAAAAAAAGACCGTTATTTTGATTGGGGTGTACAGTTAAATTCTGAAAGAAATTTATATAATTGGTATGGACTACCAAATAAGGATTTTTTAAAATCTATTTTGAATTCAATCAATGAAGAACAATGCTATAATTATTTTGAATTGGTTGGAATCGTTGATTTTAACAACACCTATCTAGACTGGGCCAAGATAAAAACATTCTACTTTAAAGATGCTTATGGAAGCGGTGAAATATCCTCAAAAATAGAAGCAAAATTAGAACTTCCATTAGCTTTTTTAACTTCTAGATTAAATGATATTTCAATAAAAACAAGTATAGAATTTTTAAGAGGTACGTTTAAAAACAGTTTTAAAAATACAAACGCTATTACATATTCGACAACAACCTTTAGCGTTAACCCATACTATAAACTGAAGTATAAAAATATTACTTTTAAAGCAGGTTTGAAACTGATTGGCTCTTCAGACGCTGAAAACAACACAAAAAATATTTTTGTACTGCCCGACCTACTCATTGAAAAACCACTCATTACCAATCACTTGGGTATTTACCTTGGTTTGTCAGGCGATTTGCACACGAATACATACAAAGAGTTTGCTCAAAAAAACCCATATATTTCACCCACACTCTTCATCACTCAAACTTTAGAACAATCTAATTTATATTTCGGTTTCGATGGTAAAATAAATAATACGCTAAGCTTTAATATCAAGACAAATTTTATTAAAGAACAAGACAAACCTCTATTTTTAAAAAATGAATCAAAATCTGATGGAACAAATATTGTACAAAATGGAAAAATTTTAAAAGGATATGAATACGGAAATTCATTTAAAGTGTATTATGATGATCTTGAAACTACCTCGGTTTCTGCAGAATTAGCCTATGATTATTCCAAAGAACTAACATTTAAAGCTCAAGGAGTTTATAATATGTATACTACGCGAAAGAGTTCAGAAGCATGGAATCTTCCCACTACAAAAACCTCTTTTTCAGCAGAATATAAGAATCCCAAATGGTACACTACTTCCAACATCTATTATGTAGGTGAAAGAAAGGACCTCCTTTATAATGAGCAAAGTACTGGTGCTTTTAATAAAATTCAGGCTCTAAAATCTTTTGTAGATATAAATTTAAATGGAGGATATCATTTTAATAGTAAATTTTCGGCATTTCTAAAACTTAATAATATTTTAAATACTCACTATCAGCGTTTTGCGAATTTTGATACGCAAGGCTTTCAAATTTTAGGAGGAATGAGTTATAAGTTTGACTTTTAATTCATATCCCTTTATTAAAATAATCAGAGTATATTCGCAAAAACTAAAAAACAATGAAATCATATTTATTTTTATTCATCTTCGTCTTTCTTTCTTGTTCTAAAAATGATGCTGTTTTTGAACCTCAAACTGAAACAGATATTCTTAAATACATTGAAGACAACAACTTGAACGCTACAAAAAGTAGCTCTGGATTGTATTACGTAATTAACAATGAAGGAACTGGAATAAGACCAACAAGCAACTCAAATGTTACAGTAGCTTACAAAGGATACTTCTTAGATGGAAATGTTTTTGACCAAAGTAATGCTGCTGGTATTTCTTTTGGATTAAATCAGGTAATTCCAGGATGGACAGAAGGAATAACGTATTTTAAAGAAGGTGGAGAAGGAATCTTGTTGGTCCCTTATCAACTAGGTTATGGAGCAAATGGTCGTGGTAGTATCCCTGGTGGTGCTGTCTTAGTTTTCGATGTAAAATTAATTCGTGTCAACTAAGTGATTTTACAATTCACAAATAATGCAATTCTTATTAAGTAAATTGCTGCTAAATTTTAAAGAATTTTATACTTTATTTAATAACAAAGAGCTCGATAATTTATCGAGCTCTTTGTTATTAAAATAGAGGTAATTAGTTTGTTATGAACGGAATGAATATACTCTTTAATTTCATTTTATGTCTTGCAATAAAACTTCAACCGCTTTTTCAAGCTGATCATCTTCTCCCCTTGCTTTCCAACCTGGCTTATTGGCTACTAAATAATCCGGTACTGCAGGACCGTGTTCCATATTCATTCCAGATTCTTTTACATACCAAGCTCTAAAAGGCATTCTTATATAACCGTCTTGTAAAAGATGTCCTCCTGTAGAGATTACAGCCCCGAAAGTTGGTTGACCAACTAACTTTCCTAAGTTTAAACTTTTAAAAGCGTGTGCAAAAATTTCTGCATTGGAATAACTACTTTCGTTTGCTAAAGCCACCAAAGGCTTTGTATTTACTGATAAAATTGCTCTTTCATTAAACGGGTAATTTCCTTTGTAATTTTCATTATTTTTTTGAAGATTATCGGTGGCACCTCTGGGAACGGTATACGCATGTTGTTGGTAGGTTAGAACGGCCATTAATCGATCTGTAGTCCAACCGCCACCATTATTTCTAACATCAATAACAATTCCTTTTTTACCATAGCCACTTGCTTTTAACTCGCGCTCAAAACGCTCAAAACTTGGTAAATTCATGCCTTGGATATGAATATATCCTAATTGCCCGTTTGAATATTTTTCTACTAATTTTTTACGAGAATTCACCCATTCTTCGTAACACAAATCTCTAATAGTTCTTGTAGATTCTGTTCTTACAACAACTTCTTTGGCACTTGCTAAGCTCAATAAAATTTCATTTCCAGCGGTATTCTTTAATAGGCTATAAAAGTTGGTGTTTTTACCAATCTCTTTTCCATTTACAGCGGTAATAACATCTCCAACATTTAAAGAAACATTTGTTTTTGACACTGCTGAATTAGGCAAAATAAAATTAATTTTTACCCCATTTTTTATATTGGAAACATCAAATCCTAACAAACCAATTTTATCGTTATTCGTGTTTTCCGGAGTACTTCCTCTAAAACCCATATGGCTTGCATTGATTTGTCCCAACATCTTATTAAACATAAAAGAATAATCTTGTTTTGTAGTAGCCGACAAAACCCAAGGTCTGTATCTTTTTACGATATCATCCCATTTATAACCATGATATTTTGGGTCATAAAAACCTGCAGTTATTGCTCTAACTCCTTCTTCAAAAACCTGCTCATTCAACTTATTGAAATTGGTTGTATATGTTGCTGAGTGGGAAAACGGTGTTACCTTATCTGTTTTTAAATTCAATGATTTTAAGGTTCCTTTTGATGAGTAATATAAGGTCTCTTTATTTAAGCTAATACTGTTAACTTCTGAAACTCCTTTCACCTCTTTTGGTATTCCTCCTGTTATTTCAACTTTATAATAACTGTTTTTATTTGTTGCTGGATTTGTTGCTGAGATATAAACACTTTTACTGTCTTCACTGAACAGTGCACCATATTCGTTGCCTGCCCAACTTGTTAGTTGAACTAATCGGTCATAAATAGTTGCTTCATCTATCTTTACAACTATTTTTTTTGCTACTTTTTTCTTCTCTTTTTTATCTTCATCACCCTCCTCTTTTGGTTGGTAATAGTCTCCATCTTTAAAGTCTGCTTTGGTCTTTTCCCAATCTGATTTCTGTAACCAAACCATCCAGGTATCATAATTAATACCACCTCTATCTCCCGCTCTATTGGAAACAAATGAGATTTTTTTCCCATCAGGACTCCAAACTGGAGAAGAATCTGATCTTGGGTGCATGGAAATATTCATTTTAATTGAGGGATCGGCTATCGATTGAATATAAATTTCACTGTCAAAATTTAAATCTTTTTGAGAATACGCAATGTATTTACTATCTGGACTCCATGAAACGCCCTCTGCTGCTGCCCAAGAATCTGAGTATTTTTTTAGCTTTGCCAATTGACCGTCTTTTACATCTGCAATAACCAATTGACCTCTTCCAACTCTATATGAAATCTTCATTCTATCCGGAGACAATAAAGGCTCGAAAACGTCTGTTTTACTGTTTGTTAATTGCGTAACTTTGGTTTTAAGACTTCTACTTAGCGTTACATTTTTATCCTCAGAAACTACTTTAAAAAATTCATTTTGTCCATTTCTATCGGATAAAAAACCGAGGGTATTATTATCGATCCAAAAAGGATTGTCATCTCTAAAAGGATGATTACTAACATTGTTTGTTTTCGGTTTATCCTTATTATTTTCTTTGACAAAAATTTCTCCATTAATGCTTAATGCAATTAGTTTTCCGTCAGGAGAAACATTTACATCTTTAATACCTTTGGAGACTGTTTTTGTTTCCTCCAATTCAAATCTATTGTCAGTTGATAAATTAAATTGTAATTTTTCAGAAACACCCTTTGAAAGTTTGAACACCTCAATACCGCTATTGTAAACGATCGTTCCATTATTACTGATCGAAAAAGAAGTAACCCCATTAACTTTTAAATTGGTTAATTGGTTCTCAGATCCACTTTTGGTCCCATCGGTATTTAATGACGTCTTGTATATATTATACCTACCACTTTCTGAACCCACATAGTACAAGTTGTTGTCTTGATCCCAAAGAGGGGTATGATCGTTCTTTTTACTAGTTGTAATTTGATGGTACTCTTTTGATTTTAAATTATAAATCCATACATCTCTTTGTGCAGGACCGTCATAATCCTCTCTAGAAATTCTACAAATTCCTTTTACAAAAGCTACAAAATTTCCGTTTGGAGAAATTGAAGCCTGACTTCCTAAAGCAGTCATAAAACGATTGGGAGTCTCGCCATTTTCATCCATTGCATAAATTGAAGATTCTCGTTCTGTTCCTTTATAAATTCTATTACTAGAAAAAATGATTTTTCCATTAGAATTCCAATGACTTGGTATGTCTGTGGTTGGGTAATACGTTAATTGACTTGGAATACCTCCATCTAAATCAGTCTTAAAAACATTAGTACTACCTCTTCTATTGGAGGTAAATAGTAGCTGATTACTTTGAGAGTTCCATAGAGGATAGCTTTCATATCCTTGATGGATGGTTAATCTATCAGTTTGATTTGTGGCCAAATTAAGAACCCAGATATCTCCGTGATAACTGTACGCTATTTTTGAAGCATCTGGACTTATGGAGGGCATTCTTATTAAACTGTTTTGAGCAATTATAAAAGTAGCATTGAACAAAACGAAGAAGAAAAGTATTTTTTTATTCATATTGATTAGGATTTAGCAACTAAAGTAGACTTTAGTTGCTATTTAATCCTAATTTAAAAAATCCTTTAGGAAAAATTTAACTAATAATTGGTTGAATAAAATCATCAATGCGATCAACTCCATTGATTCCCAGATCTTTTATAAAAGCAGAACCAATGATTGCACCATTTGCATAATTACAAGCTGTATTGAAAGTACTTTTATCAGAAATACCAAAACCAACAATCAACCTACTTTTTAAATTCATTGACTTAATTCTTTCAAAATAAGAAATTTGATTATTGGAAATAGCCCCTTTTGCACCCGTTATTGAAGCTGAAGCTACCACATATATAAATGCTTTTGAATAAGAATCAATCTTTCTAATTCTTTCTTCTGATGTATGTGGCGTTATTAAAAAAATATTTGTAAGTCCATAATTATCAAATAATTCTTGATAGTGATTTTCAAATTCAACCATCGGTAAGTCGGGAATTATTAGGGTATCTATACCACAAGCTACTACTTTCTGACAAAATTTTTCTTCTCCATATTTTAACAATTGATTCAAGTAACCCATTAAAACTAGTGGTGTTTTATTGGTCTCTTTAAGAGGCATTAACTGCTGAAATATAACATCCAAATTTACACCGTTTTCAAGAGCTTTCTGACTACTATCCTGAATGGTTGGGCCGTCCGCTAAAGGATCTGAATATGGCAAACCTACTTCGATAAAATCTACAGTACTCTTTGATAATTTTTGAATAATCCTAGCTGTATCGTCTAATTTTGGATACCCACTTGTAAAATAAATAGACAACAAATTTTTATCTTTTTTCTGAAATAATTCTTGAATTGAATTCATAGCTTAAGCTTCTAAATATTTGATATAAATTTCTAAATCTTTATCACCTCTACCAGATAAATTTATGACGACAACTTGATCTTTTTTAAAGTCTATTTTTGGTAAAACTGCCAGAGCATGGGCTGTTTCAAGCGCAGGAATAATTCCTTCTATCTTAGTAAGCTCATAGGCAGCATCTAGGGCTTCCTTATCTGTTGCATTCATAAACTTAGCCCTTTTACTCTCGTATAAAAAGGCATGTAAAGGACCAACTCCTGGATAATCTAAGCCTGCAGAAATAGAATACGGTTCAACTATTTGCCCATATTCGTCTTGCATTAAAATGGTCTTACTTCCATGAATAATTCCCACCTCTCCCAATTGAGAAGTTGCAGCACTTTCTCCAGATTTGACTCCCAATCCTGCAGCTTCAACAGCGATTAATTCCACATCCTCATCTTCTAAATAATGATAAAAAGCACCGGCAGCGTTGCTACCTCCACCAACACAGGCTATAATTGTATCTGGATTTTCTTTTCCTGTTTTTTCTTTTAATTGCCATTTCATTTCTTCAGAAATAATCGCTTGCAAACGAGCAACCATATCTGGATGTGGTGCGGGTCCAACAACAGAGCCAATTAAATAAAAAGTTTCTGGGTGTTGTATCCAATATCTTATGGCTTCATTGGTTGCATCTTTTAATGTTTTAGAA
>Ga0209198_1000954_pt1 | contig 23625 bp, 23 predicted proteins | sample COGITO_mtgs_1105_2_FD_184804 | JGI IMG/M metagenome (GOLD analysis project Ga0209198, IMG submission 184804) | Pelagic marine microbial communities from North Sea - COGITO_mtgs_110519 (SPAdes) (version 2) | ecosystem: Environmental > Aquatic > Marine > Epipelagic ...
TACATGCACGCCTCTGTAATATTTACAGTAAACTAATATCTAACTATCGAGTCAATTGGTTGTGAAGATTTTGACATGGGGTCTTAATCTGAGTTAAATGTATAAAAAAATCACGGATCTCCAAAGAAATACGTGATTATTAACAGTTTGTGGTGTGTGTTAGTTTTTAGAGTTTCACACAATTAAGGGCCCTTCATCAAAGCTAGCTTGCTTGGAATGTTCATCAAAATAGAAGTCTATTTTCCCTACATAAAGGCCATAACATCCTACTTGATTGACCAGTACTTTTTTGCCATCGGCATTGGTTTCCACGGTTGGTTTGTCTAAAAAGGTATGGGTATGGCCTCCAATAATTAAATCGATATTTTTAGTGGCTTTTGCGAGTTTTAAATCGGATATTTTGTTTGGCTCGTTTTTATACGCATATCCAAGATGTGAGATGCAAATGATTAGGTCACACTGTTCGTCTTCTTTAAGAATTCGACTCATGTCCTGCGCTATTTCAATCGGATCTAGGTACTCCGTTTCTTTAAACGCCTCTTTATTGACCAGTCCAAGGAGTTCAATGCCCAATCCAAATACCCCAATTTTGACGCCGCCTTTATTGAATAATTTATACGGTTTAACATGGGTGTCCATGATGGTGTTTGAAAAATCGTAATTGGCCGATACAAAGTCAAAATTTGCATGTGGAAGTTGTTTGTAAAGTCCTTCAATGCCGTTGTCAAAATCATGGTTTCCAATGGTAGCAACATCATATTTGAGCATGCTCATGAGTTTAAACTCAACTTCACCACCAAAAAAATTAAAGTAAGGGGTTCCTTGAAAAATATCACCGGCATCTAAAAGCAAGGTGTTTGGGTTTTCGCTTCGCACATTTTCAATCAGTGTGGCACGTCTGGCCACACCGCCTTTGTTGGCATTGTCTCCGTCATTGGGTCCAAAAGGTTCTATATGACTGTGCACATCATTGGTATGAAGAATCGTTATTTTACTTGCTTTTGAGTTAGAAAACGAGGACAATCCTAATCCGCTCATGGAAAGAAGTGCGGTGGAAGCAGCCGTTTTTTGAATAAAATTTCTACGTTTCATACCTTAGTTTTTTAGCTTTATAAAGCGTTGGTCTTTTGTTGGGTTGATGGTGTCGTATTTTGTAAAATAGTCGATCAATACATTTCGGATCTTATAATTCAAATCATATAAAGTATCACTTTTTTTGAAAAAATCCATTCGATCACCCCCTTTATACAAGTAATCGTTGGTGGCCACATAATACGTTTTAGAAGGCTCAATTTCTTGACCATTAATCAAAATAGATTGGAAAGTGAGATCTGCATTGAGCACTATTTCCAGGCCCGAAATGGGATGTGCTTTTCCAAAATCCTTTAGATAGGAAGCGAGTTCTAAAACAACACTTCCTTTAAGCGCCGTCACTACCACACTATTTTCAAAGGGCATGATTCCAAAAGCGGTTTTATTGGTCACATCTCCTTTTGATAATATAGAGCGGATCCCACCATGATTCAATAAAACCATATCGAGGTTTTTTCCAGTTCGACTCTTAAATACGGGATTTGAAAGTTCCATCACGGCATCTGCCATCATATTTCCAAGTGCGGTGTTATATTGACCATTTTTTTTTGAATGCGTTTTGGGTGCATAGCTAATTACGGTGTTCATGGCGCTCTCAACGTGGGTTTTATAAGGTTCCATATAGGCGTCAACGGCTGCGTTTGAAGCAAGCTCGGCGTTTACAGAAATATTTTGTGTCTCAATTTTGGTAAGCTGTTTCGAATTGTCACAAGATAAAAACAACGAAAGAAACCCGATAATTTGAATGAATTTATATTTCATTTATAGTACATTTGTATATTCAATAAAAGTACATGTTTTTTAAACAATTGAAAAGTGTATCTATTAAAAAGAATATTGCTTTAATCCTTAAACAAAGACTTAGGGATTTTAAAAGCAGTAAAGTTCAGTCTGTTGGCATTATTTTTGATTATGAAGCGTTTCATGATTACGATTTTTTTCATGATTTATTAAAGGATTTAGGAATCAGGAAAAACAACACCAGATTTATTGCAAAAATCGACGCTAAGAAAACACATCCAAACAGTTGGGATTCATTCTATAGTTTAGAAGATTTTGATTGGTTAGGGAAACATAAAAATAAAGAAATTGATGAATTTGTAGATCAGCCATTTGACGTACTGATTAGTTATTATAAAACAAACACACTAGAACTTAACTTGATAACCGCACTTTCAAAAGCAAATTTCAAGATAGGACTGAATAATGAAGACGATCGTTTACATGATTTTATTATTGAAGTCGATCCGTTAAAAACAGCTATTTTTAAAACAGAATTAATTAAATATTTAACTACCCTAAATAGGTTATAATGAAAGCATTAGTAGGAACAGGTGTCGCATTGATTACACCTTTCAATTCAGATTTAAGCATTGATCATCAGGCCCTAGCAGCCATCGTAGAATTCAACATTTCAAACGGAATTAATTACTTAGTTATTAGTGGTACTACTGGCGAAAGTGCGACGATTAATCCCGAAGAAAAAAAGGCCATTTGCAAAACAATCATTGAAGCAAATAACGGACGTGTTCCGTTGGTGATTGGTATTGGGGGTAATAATACCGCAGCGGTGGTTGAAGAATTAAAGTCGACCGACTTAAGTCCGTTTGCAGCGATTCTTTCGGTGGCGCCTTATTACAGTAAACCAACGCAAGAAGGCTTATATCAACATTTTAAGCATGTAGCAGAAGCGTCTTCTATTCCAGTTATTTTATATAATGTTCCTGGCCGAACTGCCAAAAACATGGAAGCTAGCACGACTCTAAGATTAGCCACTGACTTTGATTCGATCGTAGCCATAAAGGAAGCTGGTAATAATATGGACCAATATTTGGAGTTAATTCAAAATAAACCTACTGATTTTTTAATCATTTCTGGGGATGACGATTTAGTATCCGAGGTTACTTTAGCCGGCGGTTCGGGAGTGATTTCTGTGATAGGACAAGCCTTTCCAAAAGAGTTTTCACAGATGATTCAATTGGGACTCCAAGGCAATAGGAGTGAAGCCAAAGCAATAGAAGCGCGTTTAATGGAAGTGATTGGTCTTATTTTTGAAGAAAATAATCCATCAGGAATCAAAGCAGTTTTTGAGTCTTTAGGACTTTGTGCAGACACGGTTCGATTGCCATTAGTGCCTGCAACCGATGCTCTAAAAGCTAAAATTTCTACCTTCATCGCTAACTTTTAGTTAAATAATCCTTAAACCATATTGCAAGAAATTTTTATAGCTTTAGTTTCGTTGTAATAATAGTTTTTTTTAATCCGTTATAAATCCGTAATTTTGCCCTCATTCTTAAAATATTTATGAAGAATTTTATATACATATTAGTCTTAGTTTTATCCATGAATTCGTGTAGCGAATATCAAAAGGTGTTAAAGAACGAAGATATTGCTGCGAAGTTCAAATTAGGAACCGAGCTTTTTGATGCCGGTAAGTTTGATAAAGCCAATCGGATATTTGTACAAATTGTTCCCAAGTATAGAGGCAAGCCCCAAGCCGAGAAGCTGATGTATATGTACTGTAAAACGTACTATGAAACCAACGATTATTACACTGCTAACTACCAAATGGAGCGCTTTGTAGATGCATATGCAAAAAGTGAAAAATTAGAAGAAATTGCTTTTTTAGCGGCTAAAAGTTACTACCAACTTTCGCCTGTATTTTCCAAAGATCAAACCGAAACAACACAAGGGTTAGAAAAACTTCAGGAATTTATCAATCGCTATCCTTCATCTCCTTATTTAGTAGAAGCCAACAAATTGGTGAAAGAACTAGATTATAAACTGGAAAAGAAAGCCTACAGTATTGCATTACAGTACAACCAAACAGGCCCTTACCATAGAGATTATAATTCGGCGATTAAGGCTTTTGATAATTTTTTACTCGAATTCCCTGGAACTTCTTTCAAAGAAGATGCGATGTTTTATAAATTTGATTCCGCCTACAAACTAGCGGTTAATAGTGTTGCTTGGAAAGAACAGGAACGCGTTTCAAAGGCGATTTCATATTACAATTCGTTACTTCGTTCTTTTCCAGAACCCAAAAACGCAAAACAACTTCAAAAAATGTTTGAAGATTTAGATTCAATACAAAATAATTCAACAACCACTAAAGGTTAATATTTCATTATGGACTTAAAAAAAGTAAATGCACCCGTTAATACAGAAACATACGATCGTAATAAGGTTGATGCGCCAACGCAAAATATCTATGAAGCGATTTCTGTAATTTCTCGCAGAGCAGAGCAAATCAATACCGATATTCGTAAAGAATTGATTGATAAGCTTGAAGAATTTGCGACTTATAATGACAGCTTAGAAGAAGTGTTTGAAAATAAGGAACAAATTGAAGTTTCTAAGTTCTATGAGCGTCTTCCTAAGCCACATGCTTTAGCAGTTCAAGAATGGTTAAATGAGAAAATTTACTACCGTAGTGTAGATGAAGATTCTCAAGAAAAATAACAGATGTCAATTTTACGCGGTAAAAATATTCTTTTAGGAATTACTGCCGGTATTGCTGCGTACAAATCAGCATCCATCGTTAGATTGTTTGTCAAAGCAGGTGCGAATGTCAAAGTCATTTTGACACCTGCTGCGAAAGACTTTATAACCCCTCTTACACTTTCTACACTTTCTAAAAACCCTGTAATTTCATCGTTTACTCAAGACACTGATGACAATGCAGTTTGGAATAATCACGTCGATTTGGGCTTATGGGCCGACCTTTTTTTGGTGGCACCAGTGACTGCAAATACGCTTTCTAAAATGGCTTCTGGTCGCAGTGATAATTTTCTTGTCGCAACCTATCTTTCTGCTAAATGCCCTGTTTATTTTGCACCGGCAATGGATTTAGATATGTACAAACACCCCACCACTAAAGCTTCTTTAGAGACCCTACAATCCTTTGGAAATATTTTAATTCCAGCTACTTCGGGAGAATTAGCCAGTGGACTTGTTGGTGAAGGACGCATGGCGGAACCCGAAGCGATTGTCAGTCATATTGAATCTCATATTTTAAAAGAACTGTCTCTGTTTGGAAAAACCATCCTTGTAACGGCGGGTCCCACCTATGAGGCCATTGATCCTGTACGGTTTATTGGAAATCATTCCAGTGGATTAATGGGCTTTGAAATTGCCAATAAGGCGGCTCAACTAGGCGCTGAGGTTATTTATATTACAGGTCCCACACACTACAGCTCTAATCACTCCCGTATTACCACCATTCCCGTGGTGAGTGCCCAAGAAATGTATACACAGGTGCACGCGCACTTTCAATCTGTTGATGTTGCAATTTTATCGGCTGCAGTGGCCGATTATAAACCTAAACATGTTGCCACCTCCAAAATAAAAAAGGCGGAATCTACGTTATCATTAGAATTAGAAAAAACAAAAGATATTTTGGCATCGCTAGGCAAAATTAAATCCCATCAAATTTTAGTTGGGTTTGCCCTAGAAACAAATGACGAAGTAGACAACGCGATTAAAAAGTTAAAATTTAAAAATTTAGACCTAATTGTGTTAAATTCGTTAAATGATAAAGGGGCTGGATTTGGAGGCACTTCAAATAAAGTCACTTTTATCGATAAAAACCTAGCTCAAACGGCGTTTCCTTTAAAATCAAAAGCAGACGTTGCTACTGATATAATGAATGAACTTTTAAAACAAATCAATGCGTAAATTAATTGTTTTAGTGGCTATTTTAACCTCTATGTACGGAGGTTCGCAAGAGCTTAATTGCTCGGTTATTGTCAATGCACAACAAACAGGAAATGAGAACAATCAGTTGTTTAAAACCCTCGAAAAACAACTCAACGAATTTGTAAACAAGACCCGTTGGACGGATCAAACCTTCAAACCTCAAGAACGCATTGAATGTAGTATGGTCATTACCATACAAGATAATCAATCGGATGTCTTTCAAGGAACGATTCAGATTCAATCGGCTCGACCTGTTCACAATTCCTATTACTCGAGTTCAGTTTATAATTTTAATGATAAAAACTTTAATTTCAATTACTTACAGTATCAAAACCTTAATTTTAATTCCACTCAGTTTGAATCTAATTTAGTGTCTGTGATTGCCTTTCATGTTTATATGATTTTGGGGATGGATGCCGATACATTTGAGCTAAATGGTGGCGATGCGCATTACAAACAAGCACAAGATATTGTGAATTATTCACAACAAAGTAATTCGATTGGTTGGCAGCCACCATCTGGAGGAGCTCAAACTCGAAGCGCCTTAATTAATAATGTATTGTCTCCAACCTTTAAAGAGTTTCGAACCGTTCTATTTGGATACCACTTACAAGGATTGGATTTGATGGCATCGGATGTGAAACAAGCAAAGTCGGCAATTGTAGAGGCCTTAACTCAATTTGAGACCTTACACAGAAGGCGACCCAATTCGTTTCTTCTTCGAGTGTTTTTTGATGCCAAAGCAGATGAAATCTCAGATCTTTTTTCTGGGGGGCCAACGGTTAATATTGCAGATTTAGTCTCTACGTTATCCAAAATTGCCCCGATGCATTCTTCAAAGTGGCGCAACATAAAATTTTAAATATTTTTCGATTTCATTTCAAATTAGTTTAAGAGATAGTTTATCTTAGTTGCTAAATAATCAACATATTGCTTTCAGAACTATCCATAAAAAATTATGCATTAATTGAGTCTCTTCAGGTTCATTTTGAGGCCGGATTCACTAGCATTACTGGAGAAACAGGGGCTGGTAAATCTGTTTTGTTAGGAGGCTTGGCTTTGGTTCTTGGCAAACGAGTCGATTTCTCAAATATTAATGACGCTTCTAAAAAGTGTATTATTGAAGCCAGTTTTAATATTGATAATTTTAATTTAAATCAATTTTTCGAAGACAACGATCTCGATTTTGATTCGCATACCATCCTACGAAGAGAAGTGTTACCATCTGGAAAGTCTAGAGCATTTATCAATGATTCCCCCGTGAATCTTTCTGTTTTAGCAAATCTGGGTGAGCAATTAATCGATATTCATTCGCAACAACAAACACAAGAGTTAACAAGTGACGATTTTCAATTTCAAATCATTGATGCCCTAGCGAACAACAGCACCACAGTTTTGGACTATCAACAACTTTTGAAATCGTACAAAACGACTCAAAAACAATTAAACGACTTAAAAACCTCAAAATTACAATCTGAAAAAGATCAGGATTATCAATCCTTTCTTTTAAATGAATTATCTGAAGCAAAACTCCAAACCATTCATTTAGAGGCGCTCGAAATTGAATACAACACTCTAAATAATGTAGAGCTTATTCAATCCGAACTTACTTTAGCCAATCAACTCATAAGTACGGAAGATCTAGGCGTGGCTTCCAATCTTAGGACGCTTAAACAACTGTTTCATAAATTGGCAGATATTTCTTCTATCTATCAAGCTTTATCAGATCGCATTCAAAGTGTGGCGATTGAATTGGATGATATTTTTAGTGATATTGAAACCGAGCAATCAAAAATTGAGGTCAATCCATCACGTTTAAGTGAAATTGATCTCATTCTTCAAACCGTTCATAATTTATTTGCCAAACATTCCGTGAATTCTGTGGAGGCATTGATTGATATTGAAGCCCATTTAGCGTCGCAGTTGGATACCTTAGCTTCTTTAGACGATTCCATTGCCACCGTCGAAAAAACACTAGAATCGATCGTAAAACAGCTTGATAGCTGTGCCAAAACGATACACAAACAACGCCTTCAGGTACTTCCGGATTTAATAGAGCAATTAGAAACAATTTTGACGGATTTGGGAATGCCAAACGCCCGTTTTAAATTGCTATTAAACCCCTCGGAAACCTATCTATACAACGGAAAAGATCATTTAGAATTTTTATTTACGGCCAATAAAGGGGCTTCATTTTTACCACTTAAAAAAGCAGCTTCTGGTGGCGAGCTTTCAAGAATTATGTTGGCCATCAAATCGGTATTATCTAAATACCAACAGTTACCCACTATTATGTTCGATGAAATTGACACAGGTGTTTCTGGAGAAATTGCGCATAAAATGGGCGATATAATGGCGCAAATGAGTGCCTATATGCAAGTGTTTTCAATTACCCACTTACCACAAATTGCGGCCAAAGGGCAGTCACATTTTAAAGTTTTTAAACAAGATATTCAGGAGACGACTGTCACCTCTCTTAAAAAATTATCAAAAGAGGAACGTGTCGAAGAAATTGCACAAATGCTTGGCGGGAAAGAATTATCGGCATCGGCAATCGCCCATGCGAATCAGTTATTGAATTAATGTTATATTTGCCCCAGAAATTAAATAAACACCGACACTTAAATATATAATTATGTCTTACAATTTACTAAAAGGAAAACGTGGAATTATTTTTGGCGCTTTAGACCCCAATTCAATCGCATGGATCACAGCCGAACGGGTTCATGAAGAAGGTGGTACGTTTGTATTGTCCAACGCACCCATTGCAATGCGTATGGGTAAAATAGATGAATTGGCTAAAAAAACAGGTTCACAAGTGATTGCGGCAGACGCGACTTCTATTGAAGATTTAGAAAATTTAGTACAACAAGCTACAGAAATTTTAGGCGGTAAGCTCGATTTTGTATTGCACTCTATTGGAATGTCAATTAACGTACGAAAAGGCCGTGCCTATACCGATCAAAAATACGACTGGACGCAAAAAGGAACCGATGTTTCTGCAATGTCCTTTCACAAAGTGATGCAAACGCTTTACAAACACGACGCGATGAACGAATGGGGAAGTATTGTAGCGCTTACGTATATGGCAGCACAACGGGTGTTTCCAGATTATAACGACATGGCAGATAACAAAGCCTATTTAGAAAGTATTGCCAGAAGCTTTGGATACTTCTTTGGGCGCGACAAAAACGTTCGTGTTAATACCATCTCACAATCGCCAACGCCCACCACTGCTGGTAAAGGAGTAAAAGGATTTGATGGCTTTATTGCTTATGCTGATAAAATGTCGCCTTTAGGAAATGCAACCGCTTTGGATTGCGCCAATTATACCGTATCTCTATTTAGCGATTTAACCAAACGTGTAACCCTCCAAAACTTATTTAATGATGGTGGTTTTAGCAATATGGGCGTTAGTGATGCAGTGATGGATACATTTACAGAAGATAAGTAAGTAACTCATAATTATAATATACCTAAACCCATAGTTTTGCTGTGGGTTTTTTTGTGCTAAATACTATAATGTTTAATATTTTAATAAAATAATTAAACGTTATATTTATAACCTATCACAACTAATAATAACCTTTCATGAAAAAAATAATTTTTATTTCAGTTGCTATTTGTTTTGCTATCAATACTTTTGCGCAAACGTATCTAGCACCAAGCACTGCATCAGTAAGTCAAATCACGTCTACATCGGCTACGTTTTTATGGAATATAGTCAATAATGCAGAGACTTGGAACATTAAATATGGAGCTCAAGGCTTTGCGCAAGGAGAAGCAACTACGACTGTTACTTCATCTTCTGAATATGCACTTTCGGAGCTCACAGCAAACACAATCTATGACTTTTATGTGCAAGCGGACTGTGGGTCAGGGGATATGAGTACATGGGGAGGGCCTTTTACATTTACAACCACATGTGATGCGGTAACAACGTTCCCGTGGACTGAGGATTTTGAAGACGTTACAATACCAAACTTACCCTCATGCTGGTCTGAAAACAATTATAATTCCGATGAAGATTTTTGGGTAACAACTGATGGTTATGGACTTGCCAGTAGTGCAGCATTTATCGATACGTATTATAATGAAGGAGACAATGATGACTATTTAATACTCCCTCCATTTACATTAACAGGAAATGAGCGTCTAAAATTCAGTGTAAAATCTATAATCCCTGCTGGAATAAATGAATATAGAGTTGTGTTGTCAACGTCTAATACTGACCCCTCAAGTTTTGACCAAACCTTAATGACTTTAACTCAAGCGCCTGGAACCTATACACAACAGCTGATTGATTTAAGTGACTATTCAGAAACTGTTTTTATAGCTATTCATGTTCCAGCTAATAGTCTTGATGGTTATGCTTTATTCGTTGATGATTTTACTCTTGAAACGATTCCATTATGTCCAGAACCTGTTAATTTAACAGACACTAACATCACTACTACGTCTGTTAATATAGGTTGGACAGCAGGAGCATCAGAAGCGGCTTGGAACATAGAATATGGAGTTTCTGGTTTTACGCAAGGCGATGGTTCAGCAACTACGGTTGCTGCTTCAGAAAATCCTTATTCACTTATGGATCTCACTCCAAATACAAACTATGACATCTATGTGCAAGCGGACTGTGGAACAAGTGGGACGAGTGTGTGGATAGGGCCACTAGCTATTTTTACAGGGTATTGTGTACCCTCATCTTCAGACGCTTCAACTTTTATCGATAGTGTAACTACAACTGGAGCACCTTTAAATTTAAATAATGGTGCTGATGGATATACGAATAATGGTTATGGAGATTACTTTAGTACGCATGCGATCCAATCTTTAGCAGGAGGTTCGTTTGATTTGACTGCAACTATTGTAGGAGGAACCGTTGGATTTTCAGCGTGGATTGATTATGACAACAATTCAATATTTGACCCTTCAACTGAAGTTGTTTTCAGTACCGAAAGTTATGGAAATGGGCCGTTTACGACAACAATAACGTTACCGGCAACACTTCCAGATGGTGATTATAGAATGCGACTAATCATTGATTTTGAAGATGAAGCCCCTAATGAAGATGCCTGTGCTTTCATTTCAACGAGAGCAGAAGCCGAAGATTATAAAATCACGGTTGATTCCTCTTTAGGAATCGATGCCGTATCAAAGTCTAGTTTCACCTATTTCCCGAACCCTGTAAGCCATGTGTTGTCCATCAATGCGTCCGCAAGTATAGATGGTATTACTATTTACAATATGTTAGGGCAAACGGTTGTGAGATCAACACCAAACACAACAACAACTGCTGTTGACATGTCTGGGTTTCAGTCAGGCGCTTACTTTGTTCAAGTAGCCATCAACAACAGTATAGAAACTGTACGAGTGATTAAAAATTAAGTTTTTAAGATATATCAAGCCTCGCTAGTTTATTAGCGAGGCTTTTTTATACCACATCAACTCACTACAATTCAATCACTTTGTGTAACTTTGTCACTATGATTGCAAGTGATTTTTCGTTTATCATTCCAGTTTTTAACCGTCCAGAAGAAATTAGAGAACTTCTAGAAAGCTTTTGTGCTTTAGAATCGCCAAAGACCTTTGAAATTGTCATCATTGAAGACGGCTCTACTTTAGACGCAAAACGCATTGTCGATCAATTTCAAGACGCTCTCAAAATTAGCTATTACGCCAAAGAAAATACAGGGCCTGGACATTCCAGAAACTACGGTATGGAACGTGCCAAAGGCCGTTATTTTATTATTTTAGATTCAGATTGTATTCTGCCACCGCCTTATTTGGAAGCCGTTCTTTCCAAACTAAACACCTGCTATGTTGATGGGTTTGGAGGGCCAGATGCTGCCAAAGATACTTTTACAGACCTCCAAAAAGCAATTAATTTTTCGATGACGTCTTATATGACCACTGGCGGTATTCGTGGCGGAAAAATCTCGGTCGAAAATTATGAACCCCGAAGTTTTAATATGGGGATTTCTAAAGAAGCCTTTCAAGCTACAGGTGGGTTTGGACGAATTCACCCAGGAGAAGATCCCGATTTGTCCATTCGACTCAAAGAAATGGGTTACCAGTTACATCTTATCCCTGAAGCTTTTGTATTTCATAAGCGCCGCATTTCATTAGAAAGTTTTTATACACAAGTCCATAAATTTGGACAAGCCCGCCCCATCCTTAATAAATGGCACCCACAATCCAAACGTTTGACCTATTGGTTTCCAACAGTGTTTACTCTAGGTTTTGTGATAAGTAGCCTAGTGGCCTGTATTGGGTTTTACGGGTTTTTAATCATTTATGGATTGTATTTTTTAGCCGCTATGATCGGTGCTTTTCGCACCTCAAACAATATCATTGTAGCTTTTTTAGTACTTCCCGCTATTTGTATTCAGTTTTTTGGCTATGGGTTTGGCTTTCTAAAGGCGACTCTAAAACTGGGGCTTTCTACGAAAGATGAGACGCTCTTATTTCCTAATTTATTTTTCAGAGCCCAATGATAAAAAAAATTAAAAACATAAAATCTAATCTAATACAAGGCAAACGTTTGAATGTTTTTGTCTTGTTTTTGTCCTTGTCGTTTTTGATTTCATTACTCTCAAAACTATCAAATACGTATACGCAAACGCTTCAATTTGAATTGCAACCAACGCAGATCGAATCCAATGAACTGATTGTGTCTAAGAGATCAAAAGCCATAAATGTCACACTTTCTGGACGCGGCTTTGAGCTTTTGAAATATTATATTTCGGAGCCTGTAATCGACGTTGATTTTTCACAATTAAATAAAGATAAAACTCATTATTATTGGACGGAACGAAATCAGCTTGAAAAAATTATTAATCATTTTGATGCTAAAATTACGGTAAAGGCTATTAACCCAGATACCGTTTTATTTGCCTATGACCATCAATTTATTAAAAAAATACCCGTCACGGTTTTGATAAACCCAAGCTTTGCAGTGGGCTATGATTTGGTTGATTCGTATCGGTCTGTGCCCGATTCAATCACTGTTATTGGGCCTGAATCAATATTAAAATCAATGACAACGGTTCGTACAAAACTTCTAAATTTAAGTGCTTTGAACTCCAATATTGATCAGGATGTCGACTTGGAACTACCCATACTATCAAATCAACTTAAATATTCCCATCAAACGGTTTCTTTAAGTGCTGAGGTTGCTAAATTCACTGAAGGTAGCGTCAATGTACCTGTCACTATTATCAACGTCCCCAAAGCTGTTAATATTAACTTTTTCCCTAAAGAAATCCCCGTTATTTTTTATGCAACTTTAAAGGCGTATAACAGCATCGATGCGGGTGATTTTTCTGTGGAATGTGATTTTAATTCCTTGAATATTGATAACAATTATTTGAACCCTGTTTTAGTAAACCAACCCATTAATATAAAAACGGCCAAACTAAAAGTAACGCAGTTAGAATATGTAATCACGCCTAAGAATGACTAAAATTGTAGGACTTACGGGTGGTATTGGTAGTGGGAAAACCACTGTGGCTCGGCTATTTGAAGCATTGGGAGTGCCAATTTATATAGCGGACGAGGAAGCCAAAACCTTAATGCAGAATTCTGAAATGATACAACGAGAATTAATTCAGTTATTAGGCGAATCGTGTTATGTAGATGGTCAGCTAAACAGATCTTTTATTGCCTCTAAAGTATTTAATGACAAATCGTTATTACACCAAATAAATGCGATCGTTCATCCAAAAGTAGCCGCTCATTTTGAACGTTGGTTGACCAAACAACACGCCCCCTATGTCATCAAAGAAGTGGCAATTCTCTTTGAGACGAAATCTCAAAATAAATTTGATTTTATTCTCACGGTGACGGCACCCACAGAAACGCGTATCCAACGGGTGATCAATAGAGATCAAAAAACGAAAAAGGACATCGAATCTATTATTGATAACCAGCTGCCAGAGTCTCAAAAAATGAGTCAATCTGATTTTGTTATTCATAACAACTCACTTTTAGAAACAGAAATAAATATTCAAAATATTCACAAGGAAATTTTGAATAAAATCAAGAATTCGTAAAAATTTAACATTTGTGTTAAGCTAAGGTTAAAACCAATTTTAACATCAATTAAAGTCTTAATTTTGAGTAATGAATAAACGATTATTCGCCTTATTGGTTATTTTGATGAGTCTATCACTCATCGGAATTATTTTTGTTCAAGCGTATTACATTAATAATGCGCTAGAAACAAAAGAAGAACAATTCACTTTCAACGTAAAAAAAGCATTGACGTATACTACGAATCAAGTTGCTGACACTGAGTACAAGAAATATGTCAAAGCACTCAATAAAATCATTTCAGACGGCAAAGAGCCTGATACCACTGCGATCCGTAATATTACCGTCTACAAGCAGGACAATACCACCAATCAAATTATTATTTATAACACGGGTATCCTCGAAGAAAACTTTAAAGTTCCCTCGCTTATCGATCTAAACATCGATAGTTTAGGTCTGAGTAATTTTAGAGGAAAAACTACCACCAAAATTTATGATAACAATGTTTTAGGTGGTGATTTGATTTCTACGACTGAACAGTCTTTTGAGAAAGTTCTTAATATGGACAAACTACAAAAGGCCACCTTTGAATCTCAATACAACTCTGAAATTAAAAACACGCCCATTCATCAACGCGTTTCGGTCGAAGGTATCCAGAAATTATTGAGTAATAAATTAGGAGAAAACAACATTGATATTGAGTTTGAATTTGCCATTTTCCATCATGATCTTGGAACCAAGATTCAATCTCAAAATTTCGTACAAACGTTGATCCCAACCATTGGGGCTCCCATTTTTTTAGATGATAATGATGAGAGTGATTTTAAACTTTATATTAATTTCCCAGAACGAAAAAAATTCATCATTTCCTCCATTATTGGGGTCACTCTTTTATCGGTCTTATTCACCCTGATTATCATTATTGCGTATACTAGTGCTTTGTATCAATTGATTAAACAGCGTAAAATATCTCAAATGAAATCAGATTTCATTAACAATATGACGCATGAATTTAAAACCCCTATTGCGACGATTAATCTTGCTTTAGATGCGATTAAAAACCCCAAAATAATCAATGATCAGGAAAAAGTTAAACGCTATCTTCGAATGATTAAAGAAGAAAATAAGCGAATGAACGCTCAAGTTGAAAATGTTTTAAGAATTTCTCAACTTCAAAAAAAACAACTTAATATTAGTAAAGAACGACTTAAGTTACACGATCTAATTGAAGATGCAATCACACATGTAGAGCTTATTGTAGAAGATCGAAATGGCTATATCAATACTCATTTTAATGCCCCTAAATCCTCGATACTAGCCAATGAAACCTATTTCACAAATGTGATTGTTAATGTTTTGGACAATGCCATAAAATATTCTGACGATGCTCCCAAAATTGATGTGTACACAGAAAATGTCGGTAACAATATTATTCTAAGTATTAAAGATCAAGGAAAGGGTATGAATAAAGCCGTACAAAAACGTATATTTGAAGAGTTTTATAGAGAATATACAGGCGATGTTCATAATGTAAAAGGGCATGGGCTTGGCTTAGCAAATGTGAAACGTATTGTAGAAAATCACCAAGGAATTGTTTCTGTCGATAGTGAAAAAGGCAGAGGAAGTACTTTTATTATAAAATTACCATTAATAGCTTAATATCATGGAAGAAAGTTTAAAAAAAATATTACTAGTTGAAGATGACCCAAATTTTGGAACGGTTCTAAAAGAGTATTTGTCAATCAATGGCTACGAAGTAACGCACACCAAGAATGGAATGGAAGGCTACGAGAAGTTTAAAAAAACCGATTACCATTTGTGTATTTTGGATGTAATGATGCCGTACAAAGATGGGTTTACGCTTGCCAAAGAAATCCGTGAAAAGAACACAGAAATTCCTATTATTTTCCTCACTGCTAAAGCGCTTAAGGAAGATGTTTTAAAAGGATATAAAGTGGGAGCAGATGACTATTTGAACAAACCTTTTGATAGCGAAGTATTGCTAATGAAGATCAAAGCCATTATTCAACGTAAAACCGTTGACACCCTAGCGGATAGTAAACAGTTTGAGTTTACCATCGGCGAATTTAGTCTTAATTCGAAGCTTCGCTTTCTAAGTCATAAAGGAGATAAACCCGCTAAGTTATCGCCAAAAGAAAATGAATTACTTCGGTTGTTGATTTTACATGAAAATGATTTGATGCCAAGAGAAATTGCACTGACAAAAATCTGGAGAGACGACAACTATTTCACTTCTCGAAGTATGGATGTTTATATTGCCAAATTAAGAAAATATTTAAAGTTAGATCCTAAAGTAGAAATCTTAAATATTCATGGCGAAGGTTTTCGACTCGTGGTGAATAAGTAACTATTTAAAAACCAGCTATTCGCTGGTTTTTTTTATAACTTTATTTAAATGATTTACGATATTTTCTAGATTTGTGTCATATTCAAACCACGCGGTTTCAGGATCTTTTTGAAACCATGTCATCTGTCGTTTGGCAAATCGTCTTGTATTTTTTTTGATTTCTGAAACCGCAAAATCCAACGTCCATTCTCCATCAAAATAGTGAAATAACTCTTTATATCCCACTGTATTGAGCGCATTTAAACCTCTATGTTCAAATACAGATTTAGCTTCTTCTAGCAACCCATTGTCTAACATTTGATCCACCCTTTGATTAATTCGTTCATAAATTAAAGGCCGCTCTGCTTTTAATCCAATCGAAATCGTATTAAAAGGTCTTTTTCGTTTGTCTTTATTTAAAAAACTAGAATAGGGGTTTCCAGTTCCTCTACAAATTTCAAGGGCTCTGATCACTCGGTGTGGGTTTTTCAGGGCAATGGTCGCATAACTAATCGGATCTATTTCTTTTAATTCTTCTTGAAGAAACTCGAGTCCGTTAGTTTCTAGTTCAGAATTGAGTTGCATTCTGATTTCTGGCGCAATATCCGGAAATTCATCAAAGCCTTTTGTAACTGCATTTACATACAATCCAGAACCTCCAACCATGATAATAATGGGGTTTGTTCGCTGAAGTTCTTCGAGTTTTGCTAGTGCTTCTGTTTCAAAAGCGCCCACACTATAAGCGTCTTTTATTGATTTATGGTGAATAAAATGATGTGCTGCTGTGGCTAATTCAGAACCGGTTGGTGCGGCAGTCCCAATGGGGATTTCTTTATAAAATTGACGCGAATCTGCGGATAGAATCGCTGTTTTAAAATGCGTTGCTAATTTTAAACTAAGCGCAGTTTTACCAATCCCAGTAGGGCCAACAATTGAAATAAGTGTCTTATGCATCATGAATTTTATGACCACATTTATGACAGTATTCAGCCTCATCTTGGTGATAAGCCTCATTACAATTTGTACAAGCTTGCGTATTATTTGGAATCAGTTTTTCATCTGATTTTGTCATTTCGGAGGTGACAATTCCCGTTGGTACTGCGATAATGCCATATCCTAAAATCATAATTAAAGAGGCAATCAATTGTCCTAAAGCGGTGATAGGAGCAATGTCGCCATAGCCAACTGTTGTCAACGTTACAATGGCCCAATACACACTTCTTGGAATGCTTGTAAAGCCACTATCTTGATCACTTTCAATAAGGTACATGATGGTTCCTAAAATGATGCATAATACAATGACAAACGATATAAAGACCGCTATTTTTGCACGACTTCGTTTTAATGCTTTCCCGAAATTGGCACTTTCTCCAATGAATCGAGTGAGTTTTAAAATTCTGAACACGCGTAATAAGCGTAAGGCTCTTAGAGCTATTAAAGAATGCGATCCTAAAATAAATAAGGAAAGGTATTTTGGAATGGTTGATAAAAGATCGATGATTCCATAAAAACTAAATATGTATGCTTTTGGTTTTTTAACCGATATAATTCGAGCGATATATTCGAGGGTGAATAAAATAGTGATCACCCACTCCGAAATATTAAGAAGGCTTGCATACTGCGATCCAATACTTTCTACACTCTCTAGCATCACCAAAAGGATGCTGATAAGAATCACAATTAATAGAATAACATCAAATAACTTTCCTGCTGGGGTGTCTGCTTCATAAATAATTTCATGAACCTTTTCTCTCCAACTTGTTGTTTGATTTGATTTTGACATATCTCAAAAATACTAAAAAACTTTAGTCCTTCAGTTTAATTATTTTTAATCTTTTATGACGGCGCATAAAACTTTGAATGATATGCTGCGCATCTTTATTGTGTTCCATCGGAGTCAGAATCGATTTTAAGACTTCAGTGGAGTGGATTTGAAAGTTTAAATTAAAATAGGCATAGCCCTTAAAAACACCATTTTCAATTAAAATAGCACTGCGTTCATCAACAGCACGACCATAATCAATCACAATCATATTTTGATCTTTAAATCTATGGGATTCAAGCAGACTCAGCACCCTTTTATTATATATTTCGGCGGGTTCTTCTGAAATACAGGCACCTGCACAAGTTTTGATATCATATCCAAAACAAGAATTGGCCGTTTTATACAGCCCACATAATTTTTGACAGAGTTGGTAGTGTTCCACAATTTTATTCAAAAAGCTCTTAGCGCTATCTTGATTCGAAAAGGTAGTGATTGGTTTTTGATTGCCTTTTATTTTTTCAACTTTTAAATTGATATAGCCTTCTTGGTCTCTAAAACTAAACAATCCATGCGTAAAAATAGTTCGCCGAAGTGCGCGATTAAATTTAGGTTTGTTGCGTTTAATTTCTTCACTCTCTTTTAAAAGTGCGACCAATTCACTGCCGGTTTCGTCATAAGTGACGGCTGCGACTTCGAGTTGTATTTTTTTTGATTTCGGGGTCTGACCCGTAAAGTGTTGATTGATTCGACTTTTAATGTTTTTACTTTTTCCGATATACACAATTTCACCATCGGCCTTGTGGATGTAATAAACGCCTGTAACCGATGGTAATTTAGAAATAATATCAGTTAATTTAGGTTCCATCTGATGCTTTGGGTCCATTCGTATCGCCGCTTTTACAATTGTTTTTTCAAGATCTTTGTCCAGTAACATCTTAAAAAGCTTGACCGTTGCTGTGGCATCTCCGGCAGCTCGATGCCGATCACTTACAGGAATCCCTAAGGATCGTACCAGTTTGCCCAAACTGTAGGAAGGAAGGTCTGGAATTAATTGTTTAGAAAGTTCAACTGTGCATAAATTTTCACGCTCAAAATCAAATCCGAGACGTCTGAACTCTGTTTTCAAAATTCGATAATCAAATTGAGCGTTATGCGCCACTAAAATACTGCCTTCGGTAATTTCAATAATCCGTTTGGCGACTTCATAAAATTTTGGTGCAGACCTTAGCATTTTACTATTAATCCCCGTAAGGTTAACGACAAAGGGTTGAATTTCCCGTTCCGGATTAACGAGACTGATAAATTGATCTACAATTTTATGACCGTCAAATTTATAGATTGCAATTTCTGTAATGCCTTCTTCATTAAACTTTCCTCCAGTGGTTTCTATGTCTACTATCGTGTAAATAATGTTGATTTATTTGGTGTAATTTCTTGCTCCAAAGATACGACTTCCCACACGAATCATAGTACTTCCACATTCAATAGCTAATAGGAAATCGCCACTCATTCCCATGGAGATCTCTAAAAGATCGGGATTGATTTTTTTTAAGCTTTCAAAAGTATTTTTCAAAGTTGTAAATTCTTCTTTAATTTGCATTGTATTATCCGTAAAACTTGCCATTCCCATCACGCCAACAATCGATATGTTTTTTAAACTCTTAAAATGATCCGAATCAATTATGGAGTGCGCATCTTCTGAAGTCATTCCAAATTTGGTATCTTCTTTTGCAATTTTAAGTTGTAATAAACATGAAATGGTACGGTCGTTTTTTTCGGCTTGTTTGTTGATTTCATTGAGTAACTTTAGGGAGTCAACCCCATGAATCAAATCTACAAATGAAGCCATGTATTTGACTTTATTTCGTTGCACATTTCCAATCATATGCCATTGGATATCTTTTGGCATTTGCTGCTGTTTTTCGGCCATTTCTTGGATTTTATTTTCGCCAAAAATGCGTTGACCAGCAGCATAGGCTTCCATTAAGTCCGCTACGGGTTTTGTTTTAGAAACAGCGACCAAAGTTACTTGATCTGGAAGTTGCGATTGTAGTTGTGATAAATTGGTGTTTATAGACATAATTAAAACTCGTATATAGTGATTCCACTTCTTAGTTTCGGATAGATATAGGTGCTTTTTGGGGGCATCACGGCACCTGCATCTGCAATGGCTTTTAATTCTTTTGTTTCAACAGGGAAAAGTCCAAATCCAACCGCATAATCCCCTTGGTTTACAGCGGTTTTAATCTGTTCTAAACTATCAGATCCATGGATATAATCAATCCGTTTATTAGTTCGAACATTTGTAATTCCTAAAATTGGTTCCAAAAGATGTGTTTGTAAAATATAGGTATCTAGTTGATGGATCGCAGATTGACTGTTTTCCATTGGTTGACGCAAAGATAAACAATAAAATTCGCCTCCTAAATACATTGATATTTCGTTTTTTTCAATGCTTTTGTAAACATCTTTCCCTTTTTTTTCTACTCTAAATCGATGACTTATTTTTTCTAAAAACGAATCAACACTTAAGCCGTTTAAGTCTTTAATGACTCTGTTGTAATCCTGTATTTTTAGTTGACTTTCAGGAATTAAATAGGTCAAAAAATGATTATAAGAAGTGTTTGTTGGAGTCTTTTGTTTAGAGTTCAGCTCTTTTGCTAAAAGCGCGGAGGATGCAGAGCGATGATGCCCATCAGCAATATAAAGACTAGGAATGTTTTCAAAGGCTTTTTGAATAAAACTCACCTCTTTTTGGGTTTCAATTCGCCAAATCTTATGAGTTTCATTTTCGGAGTTCCAAGAATTTATTTCTACGGCGTTTAATTTCGCCTTCTGAATTCCATACTCAACAGTCTCATCATCTGGATAGGTAAGGAGTACTGGTGCCGCGTTGAAGCGCACAGTTTTGAGATATGTTTTAAATTTATTTTCCCGTTTCGAAATAGTTGCCTCATGTTTTTTAATCACATTCGTTTCATAATCGTCTACATGAGCCGTGGCTAAAATACCACAAAATCGGAGTCCGTTTTCTTGTAGAGTTTCATAAATGTAGAAAGCAGGAGTCGCGTCTTTAATAAGAACTTTAGTGGCTTTGAAATTTTCATATTTCTGTTTGACCAGTTCATATCGCTTTGCGATATCGAGAGCAAACTTGGTATTCTTTTTTAAATTAATAATACTTAAAAATGAGTTCGGATTATTTTTTAAATTAGCTACTAATTCTATTTGAGAATACGTTTTATACGATTTTGAACTAAAATTTTGAAGGTTCGTTTTTGAAGGACGAACCGCTCTAAAGGGGTTAATTTTCGCCATTTTTACAGTTGGAGTTTTAGGGTGTATTTTAAGAAAATTGGGGAGCGACGACGATCGCTTTACGTTCGGTTGAATAATCATAAAACCCTTCCCCCGTTTTTACACCATATTTTCCGGCGCGAACCATATTCACCAACAGAGGGTTTGGTGCATATTTAGGGTTTTTAAATCCGTCGTACATCACTTCTAAGATTGATAAACAAACATCTAGTCCAATAAAATCGGCTAGTTCTAATGGACCCATTGGATGAGCCATTCCAAGTTTCATAACCGTATCAATTTCTTTGACACCTGCGACTCCTGAGTATAGCGTTTCGATGGCTTCATTGATCATTGGAATCAAAATTCTATTGGCAACAAATCCAGGGTAATCATTTACAATCACGGGCGTTTTACCAATTTCTTCAGTTAGTGAAACGATAAAATTCATGACTTCTTTTGATGTATTGTAGCCTGCAATGATCTCCACTAATTTCATAATGGGCACTGGATTCATAAAGTGCATCCCAATCACGCGTTCCGGTCTCGAAGTAACCGCAGCAATTTGTGTGATGGAAATAGAGGAGGTGTTGGTTGCTAAAATGGTATCTTCCGGACACGCTTCATCTAATTGTCTGAAAATTTGAAGTTTTAAATCTACATTTTCAGTTGCTGCTTCTACGACTAAGCTGGCATATTCAACCCCTTCAGTGATATCGGTAAAGGTTGAAATGTTAGCGAGTGTTTTAACTTTGTCAGATGCCTCTATTTTTTCTTTAGCGACCAAACGATCCAAATTTTTTGAAATTGTTTCAAGTGCCGATGAAAGCGCCGTTTGATTGACATCGATTAGCTGTACTTTATAACCTACTTGCGCAAACGTATGTGCGATCCCATTTCCCATGGCTCCCGCTCCAATAACTGCAATATTTTTCATGTGTCTTTGTTTATTATTTTTTAATGGTCACATGAGCCTACCTAGTACGGGAGGTTCACTGTTGATGAGTATTTTTTAAAAACAATCTATAATTTGATACGCAACTCTCAAGGCTTCTGTGCCATCTCTAAGCGTCACAACAGGCGTCGTGTTGTTATTAATAGCGTCAGCAAAACTTTCGAGCTCGTCTAAAATAGCGTTATTTGGCGCAATTTCAGGATTTTCAAAATAGATTTGTTTTTTTACTCCTTCGGCATTTTGTAATACCATATCAAAATCGCCTGGAGTTTCTGGAGCATCTTTCATTTTCACGACTTCCACTTGTTTCTCTAAAAAGTCAACACTAATATATGCGTCTTTCTGGAAAAAACGACTTTTTCGCATATTTTTCATAGAAATACGACTTGCCGTCAGGTTGGCAACACAGCCATTTTCAAACTCAATGCGTGCATTGGCAATATCTGGTGTTTCACTGATTACAGAGACGCCACTTGCTGTGATGTTTTTGACAGGTGATTTTACGACACTTAATATAATGTCGATATCATGAATCATTAAATCTAAAACCACAGGGACATCTGTACCACGAGGATTAAATTCAGCCAAACGATGTGTTTCAATAAACATCGGTGATTGAATATCGTCTTTAACAGCTTTAAATGCAGGGTTGAAACGTTCTACATGACCGACCTGTCCTTTAAGGTTGTTTTCAGAAACCAGCAAACGAATGTGTTCAGCTTCTTCGACGGTGTTGGTGATTGGTTTTTCAATAAAAATATGTTTCCCTTTTGTAATGGCTTTGATGGCGCAGGTATAATGAGAAAGTGTAGGCGTCACGATGTCGACAACATCGACAGCATCAATTAACGATTCTAGTGAACTGAAATAGGGATACCCATACTCGTGTTCAACCTTTTTGCCATTAGATTCATCAGGATCATAAAAACCTGTAAGCTCATATTTTTCAGATTGCTGGAGTAATTTAAGATGAATTTTACCGAGATGACCTGCACCCAATACGCCTGCTTTTAACTTCATTTTGTTGATTTTATGTAAAACTATGATTTTTTTATAGTTTTTTTTAGAATTGACGCTTAAATGTATCAAAAAATACGTGCTTTATTATAGATGACTTTCTTGTTTTTTAAACTAATAAATATATATCCACTATTAAAACTTCCTTTTGTTAACTGTGAAATTGTACTATAATTTATCGTTTATAACATTTCGGCCTCCGCTTATTACGTGTTTCTGCCGTTAATTACAATTAACTTTTTAATTGAAATATATTGATATACATTTAAGTAGATGTCATGTATATATCGTAAAAACATTAAATGTATAAACACCAATTGATTTTTGTGATTTGTTTTCTTTTTTCAGTAACCAATGGGTTTACTCAGGAAGGGATAAATCAATCCCCAACAGTTATAAAGTCTGTATTAACACAGGCAG